>Ga0206118_100246_pt1 | contig 40339 bp, 34 predicted proteins | sample 3A20Ametagenome_FD_177999 | JGI IMG/M metagenome (GOLD analysis project Ga0206118, IMG submission 177999) | Enriched microbial communities from leaf-cutter ant dump, University of Wisconsin, Madison, United States - 3A20A | ecosystem: Environmental > Terrestrial > Nest > Insects nest > Nest dump... | reverse complement strand
CTCCTCTTAATTTCAAGGTGTTTACAAATTTATTTTCGGGCCAGAAGTTTTCATTGGAAATATTCCAACCTACTGACATCGAAGGGAAATTTCCCCAGTGATGATTTGCTCCGAATCTAGAAGATCCATCTCTTCGGATTGTTCCGGTAAACAAATATTTATTATCATAATCATAAATCAATCTGCCAAAATAAGAAGTTTTATGTGTCTGGATTCCGTCCCAAGCAGAAACCGTTCTGTTATCATTAGAAACATTAAAGTTAAATGATGCATCTTCCCAGTTATCTATCGGCAAATTGGTATAGGTTACACTTTCTCCAGAGCTGATATCATATTCATAATATCCCTGCCCTGCCAAAACATTCAGACTATGTGCTCCCCATTTGTTTTGATAGCTGAGCGTGTTTTCAATACTCCATTCCAATTTAGTCTGGGTTACACGATTAAGATTATTAAAATTGGTATTGCTGTATGTAGGACTCAGGTAGAACTTCGGTGTGAAAGACTGGCTTCCCCAATATGCTTTTTTACCATTAATGCTGGGCTTGAAAGTAAAATTTTTGAGAAACTTTAATTCAGCATAAATATTGGCAATAAAATCATCCGACCATCCGAAATTGCCTTGCTGTATTTGCCTAAAAGCCATCGGATTACTCATTTCCTGATTCACATAATGCGAAATACCGTAAGGATTTCCGTTAGGATCTCTTATTACATAAGGATTTGAGTAATCATTCGGATAAAGTGCCGTATTCATATTTTCAACAACCGGAGTAATCGGATCGAGATTCACAGCGGAGCTCAAAGGTCCTCCGAATTCTCCGTTAGCATTGATTCCCTGAGATTTTGTATGGGTATAAGCAAATGTTTGTCCGATTGTTAAAAAGTCTAATACTTTGTGAGTAGAGTTGATTCTCGCGGTGAGTCTTTTATAATAAGAGATATCGCTCATTACGATACCTGTTTGGTCGTAATATCCGAATGAAGTATAAAAAGTAGATTTATCGCTACCTCCGCTAATACTGAATTCGTGCGAAGATCTTTCCGCATTATCAAAAACCACTTTTTGCCAGTCTGTTCCTTTACCGAACATAGAAGGATTTTCGTATCGCGGTGCACCGCCTCCGTTTACAATAGCTTCATTCATAATAGTAGCATATTGTGTAGCATCCAAAAGATCCAGTTTTCTTGATGCGCTTCCAATTCCGTAAAAGCCGTTATAAGAAAGATTTAATTTTCCTTTTTTTCCTTTTTTGGTGGTAACAAGGATCACACCTCTCGCTGCGGAAACTCCATAAATTGCTGAAGATGCACCGTCTTTCAGTATTTCCATACTTTCGATATCGGATTGGTTCAGCCATCCGATTCCGTCCACTACAATTCCATCTACCACCCAAAGCGGATCATTACTTGCTCCAAAGCTGGTAATACCACGAACACGGATTGTTGCTGAAGATCCCGGTTGTCCGGAATTGGTGATCACCGAAACTCCGGCAGCTCTACCCTGAAGAACCTGTTCCGGTTTTCCGGCAGGAATGTCTTCAATATCCGATGCTTTCAAACTTGCAATAGCTCCTGTTACGTTACTTTTTTTCTGTGTACCGTAACCGATTACTACCACCTCTTCGATGCTTTTTTCTTTTGTGAGTGTATCACTCTGAACCTGCGCATTCAAATTTGCAGTAAAATACAAGACCGCGATGAGTCCTATACTTCTTTTAGTTTTTACATTCATATTTAATTAATTTTTATATCTCAAATTGAGACAATAAATATATTAATTTTTTTTTAACACCAAATATTTTTTATTTTTTTTCAGAATTTCGTTTATTTGCAACGGTTTAAGGATATACGAACTGTAATTTTTTCGTTTTTTCCTTAACTAAAATTTAACAATTTTTTGATGACAGACCGGAAATCCGCATACCAATACCTTCCACTTCAGCTTTCTTTCCTTATTTTTTCAATGCTTTTGAATTGTATGGGAATCGTTATCCTGAAATATTCTGGTTCACAGATTACGTTTCAGAAGCTCGGGATTCTGGAATTCTTTAAGGATATTCCCATCGCACTGGTTTCCCTGTTCTGTGTTAATTTTATTAACAGACTTGGTTCGGTAAAAGCGCTCGGTTTTGCATTATGGCTTGTCGTTATCGGCTGTCTTTTGCTTCCTGTTCTGGATGATTTTTGGTTTTTCAAAATCTGGTTTATTATTATAGGGGTTTCTTTTGCCATTGCGAAGATTTCGGTTTTTGCCATTATCAAAAGTAATGCGGTACGGGAAAAACAGCTTTCAAAAGTGATGAACCGTGTGGAAGCATCCTTTATGATCGGGATTTTCTGCGTGAATATGGGATTCGGCTGGCTTCTGAGCAGCAGGTTTGAAGAATTCTGGAAATTCGGATTCTGGCTGATCGCGCTGCTTTCCCTTTTTACAATATGGAAACTGCAAAAATCCGACTATCAGGAAATTTCTTCTGATAATCTGCAAAACCTTTCCGGGATGCGTGAGATAATGACCTTCCGGAACCTGCTGTTTTTTATGATTCTTTTTCTAATCGTCTTTACGGAACAATGCTTCAATTCCTGGCTGCCTACTTTTTACAAGAAAAACCTGAATGTAAATTCCTTTTACGCGCTTCAATCGTCGGCATTTCTGGCGCTTTTTTCATTCACAGGAAGATACCTTACCAGCAGGTTTATTACAAGATTCCGTTGGTTCCGGTATATACTGTTTTGTCTGATTACCTTATTAATATTAATGATGGTTTCCCAGATTTTGGTGCTTCACATCAGCGAAAATTTATGGATTCTGCTTTTCCTGTTTCCGGTTTTAGGACTTTTCATCGCACCGCTTTATCCGCTGTACAATTCTAGATTTCTGGCAAATATTGAAAAAGAAAAAGTAAATATAATGGTTTCCTTCATCGTTATTTTTTCATCGTTGGGAAGTTCGGTCGGATCGCTGGGAATGTCATACGTTTTCGGATCGGGTGCGGATCTTTATTTTATGCTTTTTGCTACTTTGCCTTTAATGGTTATTTTAGCGCTGACAATTATTTTTTCTAAAAAACTCATTCTGAGACAATAAATTTATTACTTTTGAATCCCTATGAAAATTGACGATTCTAAAAACAAGCAGTCCTTACAGGAACTTATCGAAACCAAAAATTTTATCGGAAATATTTCCGTAGATTGTACTATTTTCGGATTTGATAAAGACAAGCTGAGGCTCAAAATATTATTGCTTAAATATCACGATCTCGATTTGTGGTCGCTTCCGGGAGGATTTATCTTTGAGGATGAAGATCTCCGTGAAGCAGCTGCCAGAGTTTTGTACGAGCGTACCCATCTCGAAAACCTGTTTCTCGCGCAATTCCATACTTTCGGGAGAATCGACAGAACCGAAAACAATGTCCACCAGATCCTTCTGAAAAACAAAGGCATTGAAGTTCCGCCCGATCACTGGATTTTTCAAAGGTTTCTCACGGTCGGATATTGCAGCCTTATTGATTATACACTTGCTGAAACTTTCCCCGATTCTTTCAACGAAACCTGCGAATGGTTTTATGTGGATGAGCTTCCCGAAATGGCTTTCGATCATCAGCGGATAATTGAAGTCGGCTTGAAATATTTAAGAAAAAGCATTGATACACAATTGGTTGCCTATAATCTTCTTCCCGAGAAATTCACGATGACCGATCTTCAGAATCTGTATGAAATTATTCTGGGAGAAAAATTCAGGAGAAATAATTTCCAGAGAAAAATGCTGAGCCTGAATATATTGGAACGTCTTGAAAAATTTTACAGCGGTTCACCGAACAAGGCTCCTTATCTCTATAAATTCAAAGAAAGCGAAATAAATTTTCAGGATTAAAAGGAAAATTTTATTTTTAGAAAAAAAATTCAATGTCATATTATCCACTTACCACCATTCCCGATTATTATGGTATAGACGCGCTTCTTACCGAAGAACACAAGCTTATCCGACAATCCGTAAGAGATTGGGTGGAAAGTTTTGTAATGCCGAAAATAGATGAAGCCGCACAAAATCATACCGATTTGCCCGACCTGATGAAAGAATTGGGGAAAATCGGAGCACTCGGACCATATATTCCTGAAGAATACGGAGGTGCAGGTTTGGATCAGATTTCTTACGGACTGATTATGCAGGAACTGGAACGCGGAGATTCCGCAGTACGTTCCGCAGCTTCCGTTCAAAGCTCTTTGGTGATGTTTCCAATCAACGAATTCGGTTCCGAAGAGCAAAAAAGAAAATATCTTCCGAAACTTGCAGCCGGAGAAATGATCGGATCTTTCGGACTTACCGAACCAAATCACGGTTCCGATCCCGGTTCTATGGAAACCCGTTTTGAAGATAAAGGCGATCATTATTTATTAAACGGTGCCAAAATGTGGATCACCAATGCGCCGCTTTGCGATATCGCCGTAGTCTGGGCAAAAAATGAAGAAGGAAAAGTTCACGGATTAATTGTGGAACGCGGAATGGAAGGATTCACCACTCCGGAAACACACAATAAATGGAGTCTTCGTGCTTCAAAAACCGGAGAGCTGGTTTTCCAGAATGTAAAAGTCCCGAAAGAAAATCTTCTGCCCAATGTATCCGGGTTGAAAGGACCTCTTTCCTGCCTGAATTCCGCACGTTACGGAATTTCCTGGGGTGTGATCGGTGCTGCGATCGATTGCTATTGTACCGCTGTTCAGTATTCTAAAGAACGGAAACAGTTCGGAAAACCGATTGCTTCTTTCCAGCTCCAGCAGAAAAAATTAGCCGAGTTTTTGACTGAAATTACAAAAGCACAATTGCTTTGTTTACAACTTGGAAACCTGAAGAATGCGCATACCGCAACTCCTGCACAAATTTCAATGGCAAAAAGAAATAATGTAAAAATGGCAATTGATATCGCAAGAGAATCGCGGCAGATTCTCGGCGGAATGGGAATTATGGGAGAATTCCCGATGATGCGCCACGCTGCAAATCTCGAATCTGTAATTACTTATGAAGGAACACACGATGTTCATCTTTTGATTACGGGATTGGATATTACGGGGATTAATGCGTTTTCTTAGAAATTGATAAAATTTATAATTAAACCTCATAAGTTTTGAAAACCTATGAGGTTTTTTATTTACGCCGAATTCCTGCTCGCATTGATATTCCCGAACAGAGAACGGATCACCAATTTTTCATACACTTCTTTATGTTCAGAATTTTCCTGAATTTTCATTAAAGCATATTGCTGGATACTCAGAAGCGGAAGTACGATTTTTTCACGGATCTGTACGGATTTCCGGGAAAGCGGCTCTTCCTGCTGAAGCTTTTCGAATCCGGTGAGTTCCAGCATCATTTCTTTGGAAAGATTGAATTCGGCAAAAAGAATATTCCAGAACTCGCCAAACTTTTCATCATTTTTCATATAGGAAGTCAGCGGAAAATAGGTCTTATTCATACTCATCATTGAGTTGAGAACCAGTGTTTTAAAGAAATCAGAATTTTTGTAAAGATCTTTAATCTCATCAAATTTCCCCCGATTTTTCAATTCTTCTATCGCTGTTCCGAAACCGAAAAATCCCGGAATATTCTGCCGCAGCAAGCTCCACGAACCTACAAACGGAATCGCACGAAGATCTTCAAATTTCAGCTGATTTTCTCCGCTTCTTTTGGTCGGCCTGCTTCCGATGTTAGTTTTGCCGTAATATTCCAGCGTACTCATTTCCTGAAGATATGGAACAAATTTCGTATGGGCTTTCAGCCCGGAATATTTTTTAAAGCTGATTTCGGAAAGCTCTTCGATCAGCAATCTCTCTTTTTCAGACAAGTCTTTTTTGGAATTTTTAAAAACATCATTTTCAATTCCGGCAGTCAGCAATTGTTCAAAATTATATTTCGCCTGATCTTTATTTCCGAAAACCGAAGTAATGGTTTGCCCCTGAATCGTAAGCTCAATTTTATTATTGGCGATATTTTTCCCCTGAGAAGCATAGAAATCGTGGGTTTTTCCGCCACCTCTTGCAGGCGGACCGCCGCGTCCGTCGAAGAAAATAACTTTGATCTCATTTTCTTCGGAGATTTTTGTAAGATTTTCTTTGGCTTTGTAGATTTCCCAATTCGCTTTCAGATAACCGCCGTCTTTGGTTCCGTCCGAGAATCCGAGCATAATGATATGGCGGTTTCCTCTCCTTTCGAGATGTTTTTTATAAGCAGGAAAATCATACAGCTGTTGCATCACTTTTTTGCAGTTTGCCAGTCCTTCCATTGTTTCAAAAAGCGGAACAATATCCATATTGATCTCATCTTCCTGATAACCGCACATTCTGAAAAGCGCAAAAACATTCAGCACATCTTTGATTTCGTCGGAATTGGAGATAATATAACGATGAAGTCCGCGTTCTCCGTTCTTTTTCTGAATGATTTTTACATTTTTGATATTCTGAATCGTATCTCTGGCAATATCTTCAAAATCTTCGGGATTTAAATGAATGTCGGTTTCTAACATCCATTTCAGTTTTTCACCGGTGGAAAGTTCCGCAGCATTCATTCCTGATTTTTTTGAAATAATTTCGTCAACCACTTTTTGGTGAATTCTGCTGTCCTGCCTGATATCTAACGTTGCGAAATGAGTTCCGAAAATCTTCACACGGTCACGGTAATCAATCAGAAGCTCACGGAATAATCCGTTGTGCTCTTCGGTTAAAATTTTGTCTGCTGCATCTAATTTCTGAAGAATATTTTCTTCCGAAATTTCTTTTTCTTTCCGGAAAATAGCTTCATACAGATCGTGGCTCAATTCTTCCAGAATATTGGAAACTCCGCGAAAACTCAGCCTTCTTCTCAGATTTTTCAGATGTCCGTAATAGCATTTCAAAATATTGGACTGAAGCTCTGCTGCAACCTGCAACGTAATATCAGCAGTTACAAACGGATTTCCGTCTCGGTCTCCTCCCGGCCAGAATCCCAATTGAACAATATCGTGATGCGGAATAAAATTCCGTGTTTCAAAAGTATTTTTAATTTTTTTGTACAGTTCACCGATGGTTTCGTAATAAACATAACGCAAATAATACATAATGCTCATCGCTTCATCCAAAGGTGTAGGGCGTTCTTTGTTCACAAACGGAGTTTTGCCGAGCTGCTGGAGAAGAATGTCGATTTTGGTAATGGAATCCGTCATAATCGCATCACGAAGATCGTGAATAATCCGCTGAACGGAATTGGGATAAAACTGTGTCGGGTGCGCCGTGAAAACCACTTTTATTCCGAAATCTTTCAGTTTTGCTCTTGTTTTTTCCAGCTGATGTTCCTGCAAACTTCTTTCGTGAAGCTGATTCACGGTTCCCGCATCACTTTCGGAATGCAGACTACTGAAAGCGGCATCTTCAATACTGTCGAACAAAACCACCTGACGCTCGATATACTGCACAATTTTGAACAGCAGTTCCAGCTTTTGTTCTTCGGTTTTCAGATTGGTATGCTTTTCAAAAAATATTTCTATGATTTGCTCGGGACTTTTGCCTTCCTTTTCGTAGCCGTCTTTGCTTTCTTCATAGAGAAAAGGCAGCAGCATTCCGATATTGGACATTTTATCATACGGCAGACTCATAAAAAGTGAATTGTAAATCTGGAATTTGTTCTCCACGATCTGCCGGAATTTCTCGGTTCTTTGTTCATTTATCATAGAACAAATGTAGAGTTTTTGGGAAAAGAAAATTATTTTTTTTGATGAAATTAATATGAATTTATTTCGGGAACTAAGAAGCTGGTTAAAAACACATTAGTCACGTTAGAAACAATTTAAAAATGTTGTTGATAAAAGTTCACATTAGAAAAAAAATCTTCGATTTTTTTAACTTATGTGTTCTTAATTTATGAATAAATCAGCCTAAATCTTATGTGGCTAATGTGTTAAAATAAATTTTTCAACAGGTTTCGTTTGACGTTTACCCAATTTTGACAGCTTCCAATGCTTTCGGCAGAAAAGTATTCGGGAAAATTTGTCGTGCTTCTTCCGTAAAAACCGAAAGATCATCGTATCTGTTAGAGAAATGTCCGAGAATCAGTTTTCCGACATTTGCCTTTTTTGCGATTTGTGCCGCTTCCAAAGCGGTTGTATGTCCGGTATAATCCGCCATTTCTTTCAGATTATGAAGAAAAGTAGATTCGTGATACAGAACATCCACATTTTCGATAACCCGAACAATATCTTCTTTCATTCTTGTATCGCTGCAAAATGCGTAAGAAACAGATGGAGTCGGATCGGTTGTAAGTGATGAATTTTTCAGAACGAAACCGTCTTTCAGAATAAAATCTTTTCCGCTTTTCAGATTGTGATAATCGCAGGTTTCAATTTCGGGATATTTGGAAATTCCCGCCATATTCAGGTGTCTTTCCTTTGGTTTTTCCCTGAAAAGATAGCCGTTACAGTAAATCCTGTGGTCAAGCGGAATGGTGTAGACTTCTACCCTTTTGTCTTCGTAAATTTTTTCGGAATATTCTTTATCAAGTTCGTGATATACCACTTCAAATCCTCGGTGTGTTTCCGTAATCTGAAAAATAGTTTCCAGCATTTTTTTAATGCCTTTCGGTCCGTAAATATGAAGCGGATTTTCTCTTCCCAAAAGCCGGAAAGAAGCGATTAATCCCGGCAAACCAAAACAGTGATCACCGTGAAGATGCGAAATAAAAATATGATTGATCTTTGAAAAACGCACTTTCGCTTTTCGAAGCTGAACCTGAGTTCCTTCTCCGCAATCAATAAGGAAATGGCGTTCTTCCATCTCCAGAAACTGCGCTGTCGGAGAAGAATTAACCGTTGGAATTGCCGAATTGAAGCCGAGAATAGTAAGATATGAACTCAAAATTTCTGAAATAAAAGACCAAATGTAATGAATAAATGCTTAATTTTTAATATAAACGAGCGATAAAAATTTTGCTAAATTTATATTGAATGCACAAGATAAATTTGACAAAACATATTTTTAGAACCTGTTGTGCATTTACAAAATAACATATAACATATTGACTATCTGTACTTTTGTCTTGAAACAAAAGTACCAAAAATTCAAGACTGGAAACTCGGCTAAAATTTTTTAACGCCTCCGTTTCCGAAGTCAAATCTAATTGATTTTCAGTCGTTTATTTTTTTATTATAGATGTACAACAAGTATTTTTGGAAAAAATTTTTAATCGATCACCATTTCGGGAATTTCCCCTTCTGCGATTAATCGTCCTTCCGTTGCGCTTCTGATTTCTTCCACAGAAACTCCGGGAGCGCGTTCCAAAAGCTTAAAACCATCGGGTGTAACTTCCATTACCGCCAGTTCCGTAACGATTTTTTTCACGCAGTTTACGCCGGTCAAAGGAAGTGAACATTTTTTCAGAACTTTGGATTCTCCGGCTTTGTTTACGTGCGTCATTGCTACAATAATATTTTTCGCGGAAGCCACCAGATCCATTGCTCCTCCCATTCCTTTCACCATTTTTCCCGGAATTTTCCAGCTCGCGATATCGCCGTTTTCCGAAACTTCCATTGCTCCGAGAATCGTCAGATCTACTTTCTGCGCCCTGATCATCCCGAAACTGAAAGCCGAATCGAAAAATGAACCTCCCGGTAAAATTATAATCGTCTGCTTTCCGGCATTGATGATATCTGCATCTTCCTCACCTTCAAAAGGAAATGGTCCCATTCCGAGAACGCCGTTTTCACTCTGGAATTCCACATTCAGGTTTTTAGGGACATAATTGGCTACCAAAGTCGGAATCCCGATTCCGAGGTTTACATACATTCCGTCTTTCACTTCTCTGGAAATGCGTTTTGCGATTTGTTCTTTATTTAAAGCCATAATTTTTTTGTTTTTTTATTCAGGTTTGGGGAGTGAGGATTAAGGTTTGAAGTGGTCTGATTTTCAAATTCTCATATTCTCCAATCTCAAAAGTATCTCTTTCTCCATTTCTCATAGTCTCAAAGTCAAAATCCAAAATGGTATTTTTATAAACTTCCCATCTTCCGACTTCAGACTTCCAGCTTCCTCACCGTTCTCTGTTCTATTCTTTTCTCAAATTTCTCACCCTGAAAAATCCTCTGGATCATAATTCCCGGAATGTGGATTTCATTCGGATCTAATTGTCCCGGCTCTACCAATTCTTCCACTTCCGCAATCGTGATCTTTCCTGCTCCTGCCATCGGGAAATTGAAATTCCGGGCAGAACCTTTGAAAATTAAATTTCCGGCATAATCTCCTTTCCACGCTTTTACAATGGAAAAATCCGCATCGTAAGAGTATTCCAGAATGTGCGGTTTTCCGTTGAATTCTTTTATTTCTTTTCCTTCCGCGACTTCAGTTCCGTAACCTGCCGGTGTATAAAAAGCGGGAATTCCGGCTTGTGCAGCGCGGCATTTTTCAGCCAAAGTTCCTTGCGGAGTGAGCTCCACTTCCAGTTCGCCGGAAAGCATTTGTCTTTCGAATTCTGCATTTTCGCCGACGTAAGAAGCAATCATTTTTTTGATCTGCTTTTTGTAAAGAAGCAAACCCAGACCGAAATCGTCCACTCCGGCGTTATTGGAAATACAGGTTAAATCTTTCACGTTGCTTTCCACTAAAGCGTTAATGGAATTTTCAGGAATTCCGCAAAGCCCGAAACCGCCGAGCATCAGCGTCATTCCGTCGCTGATTCCTGCTATTGCTTCTCTGGCATTTTTTACTCTTTTATCTATCATTTCTTGTATAAAAATTTAATGGTATTAAATTAAGAATTTTTTGACAAATCTAACCCATTGATAATGACCTCTTTTTTATCAAAAAAATTCACAAAGCATATTGTACAGGACAAAAATAATTTCTACATTTGCAAACCGTTAATCAACCTCTGACGAAAGCCGTGAATGTTGTTTAGCTTTCAACTTTTTTTATTATAAAAAATGGATTTATTAAAGTACGTACAGGACAAGTACATTACAAAAAAAGAATTCCCTGAATTCAAAGCAGGAGACACGATCACCGTGTATTACGAAATTAAGGAAGGTAACAAAACCAGAACCCAGTTCTTTAAAGGTGTTGTGATCCAACTGAGAGGAACCGGAGCTACCAAAACATTTACCATCAGAAAAATGAGCGGTGATGTAGGTGTAGAAAGAGTATTCCCGATCAATATGCCTGCATTGCAGAAAATCGAAGTAGACAGAAGAGGTAAAGTAAGAAGAGCGAGAATTTACTATTTCAGAGATCTCAGAGGTAAAAAAGCGAGAATCAAAGACGTTCCTTACAAAAAATAAGAACATTTCAATTACATACGAACTACGGTTCAGACTTTGTCTGAACCGTAGTTTATTTTTGAAGCATTGCAATACATTCTTCCCTGATTTTCCAGAAATCCTCTAAAGGGTATTCAATTTCAGGATGATTTTTCAAATATTTTTTCAGAAACTCCTGATGATACAGCACTTTAAAATCGGTGATCTGATCAGCCTGAATTTCGATTTCTTCAATCAGATCGTTTTCAAAATCTTCCGCGGAAGAATTTTTTCGTGTAAAGTCCAGAATTTCATTTTCATATTTCAGATAATTGTGGGCTTCCGGTATTTCTTTTAAATCATATTTTCTTAAAACTCCGGCAATTTTAGATGTATTTTTTGTATTCATCCTGAATATTCCGAGCATTAATTTCAGTTCAGGAAAATTATTTTCTTCTACCAGAATTTTCAGAAAAGCGTGTTTTGTACTGCACGTTCCGCCGTTGTCTTTCATAATACAAAACGGATCGGATTTATCCGGATTTCTTTTGTACGGAAGATTTTTCACCCATTCTCCGGCTTCTGAAAAATAGTTGATCTCCAGATTTTTCATGATCAGGGAAACAGGTTTTTCGGAAGTGATTTTAAAATTGAAATTCATCTTTAAATATAAAAAAATCCTTTCAAAAAGAAAGGATCTCAGTTTTTATAACATTTTCAGATTATTTACTTCCAGTTCGGTAAGAATGCGCCAGTGCCCGCGTTTGATATTCTTCTTCGTCAGTCCTGCAAACATTACTCTGTCGAGCGTATCCACTTCGTAGCCTAATCTCTGGAAAATCCTTCTGATCACACGATTCCAGCCGATGTGTATTTCTACACCGATCTCATTTTTCGGTTTTCCGTCGATGTATGAAATGCTGTCCACTTTTGCTACTCCTTCTTCCAGACGGATTCCGTCAACAATCGCCTGCATATCTTCACTCGAAAGTTTACGATCCAGAACTACGTGATAAATTTTACGCACATCAAAAGACGGATGCGTTAATTTTTTTGTCAAATGTCCGTCATTGGTCAATAAAATTACACCTGTTGTCGAGCGATCCAGTCTTCCCACAGGAAAAAGCCGGTAAGGCGAAGCGTTTGCTACAAGATCCATTACGGTTTTTCTCGCTTTATCGTCTTTGGTGGTGGAAATATAACCTTTTGGCTTGTTTAAAAGAACATACACCGCTTTTTCAGGCGAAATCGTTTGACCGTCAAAAACCACTTTATCGGTTTTCTGAACCTGATAACCCATTTCCGTAACAGGTTTTCCGTTCACTTCCACCAAACCTTGCTTAATCAGTTCATCTGCTTCTCTCCTGCTGCATATTCCCGCATTTGCGAGATATTTGTTCAGACGAATAGTGTCCTTTTGAATATTTTTTTCAATTTTTTCAAAACGCCTTTTCTGTACAAAAGATTTGGTTCTTTCCTGATCTTTTTCCCGGTCATCGTATTTTTTGAAAGGCTTTTTGTATTCGCCTCTTAAATCTCCTTTCTCATACTTCTTCCTGCTGTCGAAAGAATTTTCCCTGCGCTTTGAGCCGTGAAAACTGTCGGAATTCCCTGTTTTGGGAATTCTTGGTCTTTTCGGTCTTTCGGAATTGTTTTCTCTGCTCATTAATCAATAAATTTTTTGCAAAAGTACGATTTTGTTTTGTAAATGATGGAAGTTAGAAGATGGAAGTTGGAAGTTTTCAAACCAATTGCTGAATCAAGCGAAGCGTATCTTGACCGAAGGGAAAAATACTGATTGCCGATTACAAAAAAATTATCAAAATTTTGTAAAAATCCCGTCGAGCATCATCGAAATAATTCCAATGAAAACCCACAGCCTCAATAAATTAAGCGCTAAAAAATTAAAATTTCTTTCAAGAAAATTTCCAAATCGACTCTCTCCGTCCGGCGAACCACTCTGTTGGTTTCGGGCGGAAATTATATTTATTTTCTTAATGGAATCGGCGGACCTCGGTTTCAGCGAGTTTCTTAACGCAAAAAACTCCTAAGTCAAAACCTGAATTCTGTTATTTTTCTATCTTAAATTCAGCATAATCCATCCGGTTTTTCTGTTGGTTACTTTTGTAAACGGATCATCCCAGATTACTACATACCAATAGCTTCCTGTTGAAAGTTTCCGAGATCCGGAAGTTCCGTCCCAATATGTTTTTTTGCTGTCCGCTTTATACACTTCGTTTCCGTAACGGTCGTAGATTTTTGCACTGAAATTCTGATATCCGCTGATTCCGGAAAAATCGATAATATCATTGTAGCCATCGCCGTCAGGAGTAATTACATTCGACAGGTTGAAAGTGAAATATTCCACAGAAGACATACAGGAAGTATTCTGCGTACGCACCGAAATTTCATATAAATGATTTTTCGTAACATTATTGAACACATTGGATGTCTGCCACGTAAATCCGTCGTTAATGGAATATTCCAGCACCGCATTATCCGGATTGGTCGCAATAATGGTAAGCTGCGGATGATTGTAGATCACTTCGGTAATTTCAGGAATCTGCGCCTGTTCCACCTTGGTTGTATAGGTTTCCGAACAAATTCCGTTGCTGATGGTTACACTATATTCTGCAATATGAGTTACGGTAATGGTTTGGGAAGTTTCCCCGGTGCTCCACAAATACGTGTAATCCGGTCCTGAACCCGCATCCAAAGTTATCGGATCGCCCTCACATATTTTTCCGCTTATTGGTTCGAGTGTGGAAGTAATTGCAGGAACTACAGTAATCGTGATGTTTACAGGCAGGGAAAGACATCCGTTGGTTCCTGTTCCCGAAACGGTGTAAGTAGTAGTTTTGGTTGGCGAAACAGTTTGGTTCGACGTATTGTTATCAGGAAAATCTTCCCAGAAATATAATACTCCGCCGCTTGCTTTCAGTGTGGTGCTTTCTCCTTCGCAAATGGTTAATCGGGTTGACGTTACAGAAATTACAGGTAAACTTTTGTCTTCGGTTACCTCCACACTTTTGCTTTCTGTACAATTTCCGCGCTGAATGGTAATGGTATAAGTTCCGACTGCATCCACAACCGGAGTCAGCGTATCGCCTCCGGAAACGATGTGTCCTCCGTTTGATGCGCTCCAGGTGATAATATCTCCGGTCTGATAATTCGATCCGGTAGCATCCAAAGTAACCTGAGTTCTGGAACAGGTCAGCTTTTCCGGAGTTTTAATTACGATGATGATATTTGATTTGGTTACTTTTACCGTTTTCTTAAACTGACATCCGAATTCCGTAGTTACGGTAACGCTGTAATTTCCCGGTTTGGAAACCGTAATGCTTTGTGTAGTTTCTCCGGTGCTCCAAACATTTCCTGTCGGTGAACTGGAGGTAAGAACAGTGGTGCTATTCTCTTGGTCGCAAAGTACAAGATTTCCGGTAATTTCCAAATTGATATCCGGCTGTTTGGTAATCGTAATGCTTGCTGCTTCGGAATCGCACAATCCGTCATTATATTCTAAGGTATAAATTCCCGTTTTGGTTACAGTAATGGATTTTGTGGTTTCGCCCGTACTCCAGAGATTTCCGGTGTCCTGATTTGAAGTGAGGACGATGTTTCCACCCTGGCAAAGAACCGTTTTATCTGCTGAAATTACAGGTGTTACAGGAACAGGATTGATGTTTAACTGAAGTTCGGAAGTTTTGAAACACGTTCCGTCACTTAAACGGACATATATTTTTTTCACTCCCGAAACATACGATTCCGGTGTGGCGATAAAATTATTATTTCCTGCAACCGCATCGTTTAATTTTTCATAATAGGTAAACGTAACTCCCGATGTTGTAGTAAGATCCGGCTCTGCAAGATGAAGATTGAACTTATACGTTGCCGATAAAGTACAACCTGCAAGTGCGGCATTGTTATTTTTAATCGGCGGAATTTTCTTTACAACAGCAGATTTCTTGAATTCGCAACCGTTTATCGTGGTTACTGTTACGGTATAAGTTCCGGCTGTATTTACGGTGATGCTTTGCGTGGTTTCTCCGGTGCTCCAAAGATTTCCGGCTGGTGAGCTGGAAGTTAAAGTAGTGTTTCCGCCATCACAGAAGAGTAAATCTCCCGTAATTTCCAGATTAATATTGGGTTGTTTCGTAATCGTAATGCTTGCCGCTTCGGAATCACACAATCCGTCGTTGTATTTTAAGGTGTATGTTTTGGCTGTATTTACAGTAATATTTTGAGTAGTTTCTCCGGTGCTCCAGAGATTTCCGGTGGGTGAACTGGAAGTAAGAACAATGCTTTCACCTTGGCAAAGAACCGTTTTGACCGCCGAAATTACCGGAGTTGCCGGAACAGGATTGATATTTAACTGAAGTTCAGAAGTTTTGAAACAGGTTGCATCGCTTAAACGAACATATATTTTTTTAGCTCCTGAAACATAAGCTTCCGGTGTGGTAATGAAATTACTGTTTCCTGCAACTGCGTCGCTTAATTTTTCATAATAGGTAAAGGTAACTCCCAAAGTTGTAGTAAGATCCGGTTCAGCAAGATGAAGATTGAAATTGTATGTTACCGACAAAGAACATCCTGAAAGTGCCGCATTATTATTGTTAATCGGTGGAATTTTCTTTACAATAGCTGATTTCGTGAACAAGCATCCGTTTTCAGTGGTTACCGTTACGGTATAAGTTCCGGCTGTATTAACGGTAATGCTTTGTGTAGTTTCTCCGGTGCTCCAGAGATTTCCGGTTGGTGAGCTGGATGTTAAAGTAGTGCTTCCGCCATCACAGAAGAGTAAATCTCCAGTAATCTTAAGATTGATATCAGCCTGCTTGGTAATGGTAATGCTTGCAGTTTCAGAATCGCAGGCTCCGTTATTGTATTTCAGTGTATAAGTATCCGCTTTGTTTACGGTGATAGATTTCGTAGTTTCTCCGGTACTCCAGAGATTTCCGGTATTTTGGTTTGAAGTAAGAACAATGCTTTCTCCCTGACAAAGAACCGTTTTAGCTGCGGAAATTACAGGTGCTATCGGAAGCGGCTGTACAGATAAATTCAGCTTTACCACCGCAAAACAGGATTGTTTATTGCTTACTCTTACATATAATGTTTTGGAAGCCGAAGTATAAGAAGTGGGATTAGAGATAAAATTTGTATTTCCAGCATAAGCATCCGCCTGATTTTCATAATACTGGAATATAACGGCAGATTCCGTACATATTTTCGGCTGTGCATTCTCCAGATTGAATATTGCAGAAGTCTGATCGGTACACACTCCAAGCACTGCATCCTTTGCAACCGGAACGTGTCCCGGTTTTATATTAAGTTCTTTTTCTCCAATCGGGCAGGTTCCGCCTGCAATATATACTTCCACTTTATACTTTCCGGGAGTTGTTGCAGTATATGTATCTCCGGTAACACCCGGAAGCAAATTTCCATCCTTGTACCATTTGAAAACAGGATTCGGGATAGAAGTTGACGCAACAAGTTTTACCGTATCATTTCCGCACAAGGTATAGCTTGAACCCATATCCACACCTCCTTCATCCTGAATTTTCACTCCGATATTGAAAGATCCCGCATCAATAAAAACAGCAGAATCGTACATACTGTCTCCCGCATCAGCAAGCACCATTTTGAAATGATAGCTTACACCGGGAGTTACAACTGCGTGCGCTTTCAGCGGAACTACCCTTCCGTTAAAATTCGTTTCAATATTCTGGGTATTATGTGAGCCAAAATACTGCGCATTTTTAGGTCCGCAGCTATAAGGCGGCTTGGGAATAATATTCGTTACACTTACAGGACCGGCATTATTCGGAAGAACTGCGAGATTGGTATAGCTGGTATCGCCTTGCCTTTTAAGCAAAAGTGCAAATCCGTCAGAATATTGGCAAGGAAAAGTGCTTGTATATTCTTCCGAAGCAAAAAGAAAATTAAAAGTAAGCTCCTCCACAAAAGGAACGAAATCAAACTCTATATAAGTGGCATTGGTAAGTGGCTGACTTGGATTGATAGCAGCAGTAAGATCACTATCGCTTTGAGAGCCTATATCATCACTTAAAGGATTTGAAATATACTGATTCCCTGCATTTCTTGCATAACCTGTTGAAAGAATAATCCCTTCCGAATACGGAAACTTCGTAGTCCCTGCATTGAAATATCCCCAGGATCTGTTCTGATTATTCGGAGCGGTATTTGGTGAAACTTTCACATTGGTAACACTCGGTCCGGCGCAGTCCGAACCTCCGGAAATCAGAACTTTAGCAATGAGATCGGTGATGGAATATGCGGATTGCGGATAGGAAGAAGTATTTACATCTATAAAATTCCCGGTTTTATAGCTCGCAGCTGTTCCCTGAGATTTTATGATTGGTCTTTGTGAATAACTTATGGTAAACGCAAATGTGAGTAAAACTAAAAGTAATTTTCTGGTAATGAGTATCATTTCTTTATGTTAATGCAACAAATATATAAATTCTCTCTTAAAAATCTCCCGAAACTCCCAAACCGAAAAGAGCAAAATCATACTTCGCAGGATCCTGATTATCAAACCGTCTCAGCGCAACATCCATTTCTTCCACAGTTTTCCAGTCATTTTGTTTTCTGCTGACCAGATTCAGCTTTCGGGAAATATTTCCGGTGTGAACATCCAACGGAACGGAAAGAAACTTCTGGTCAATATTTTTCCAGATTCCAAAATCCACTTTCCGGTTGTCTTTCCGCACCATCCAGCGCAGAAACATCATCAGTCTTTTTGCGGAAGAATTTTTGTAGGTGGAACTGATGTGCTTTTTTGCCCTGTGATGCTCATCCGAAATCAGAAAATTTTTCCGGAAGCGTTCCAGAGCGTGATAAAAATTAGTTTCATCATCTTTCAGCAAAAACAGATCTTCCAGACTCTCATATTCCCGATAAATACTTTTCAGGCTGTGAAGAAAATAGAGGAAATCTTCAGAGCTGAATGTTCTGTGCAACATTTTGTTCTTTATAAGTCTTAAATCATAATCACTAAAATTCATTACAAAATCGTACGGTGAATTATCCATAAAACTCACCATATTCGTTGCGCTCCTGATAATGGATCTACGGTTTCCCCACGAAACAGTTGCTGTTAAAAACCCTGAAATTTCCACATCCTGCTTCAATGAAAAACGATGCGGAATCCGGATCGGATCATTTTCAATAAAATCGGGATGATTGTATTCATCGGCTTTCCGGTTCAGAAAATCCTGAAGTTCCTGCTCATTCATTTTACAAAAATATCAAAAAACGACTATCCGATTTCTATAAAAGTTTGAAATCTCCTATTTTTGCACCTTATGAATATTTACAGATCGTTTTCAGAATACACTTCCGGAAAACCTTTGGCGCTGTCTTTGGGAATGTTCGACGGAGTTCATCTCGGGCATCAATCCATCATCAATGAACTGAACAGGATTTCCAGTGAAAAAAATCTGGAATCTTCCATCCTCACTTTCTGGCCGCATCCAAGGCTGGTTTTCAATCCGGATGAAGAGCTGAAACTGCTGAATACGATCAACGAAAAAATCCGTCTTTTAGAAAAATACGGCATCTCAAATTTGTTTCTTCAGGATTTTGATGAGGATTTCAGAAATCTTACCGGCGAAGAATTCGTGAAAAAAATCCTTGTTGAAAAATTAGATGTAAAATATCTGATTGTCGGCTACGACCACGTTTTCGGAAAAAATAAAAGCGGAAATTTTGAGCTTCTGCAAAAACTTGCTCCCGAATACGGTTTTGAAGTGGAACAGATGGAAGCCGTGAATATTCATAACAAAAATGTGTCTTCCACAAAGATCAGAACGGCGCTTTCCGGGGGAAAAATCTCCGAAGCCAACGAAATGCTGGGCTATTTTTATCCGGTTTCGGGAAAAGTGATTCACGGAAAAAAAATCGGCAGAGCCATCGGTTATCCAACTGCCAATATCGAAATCGAAAACCTCAAGCTTCTTCCCAAAAACGGAGCTTATATCGTGGAAGTTTTCGTAAAAAACAGGCAGTACAAAGGAATGTTGAGCATCGGAACCAATCCGACGATTGACGAAAACGGACGAACGGTACACACCGAAGTGTATATTTTAGATTTTGATGAAGACATTTACGGCGAAGCAATCACGGTAAAATTCAGAGATTTTCTCCATAACGAAATTCAGTTTGAAAACCTCGAAAAGCTGATCGAGAAACTGGATGAGGATAAAAAAAGGACGGAGGAATTTTTCGGGTAATTTTTAGTTTGAAGTTGTTTAAATTAATTTGAAATGATTTGATTTTGTTTAACACCCCGCTTTCTGAACCCACCCGGAATTTTTACGTCTTCTATCAAAATTAGAATTCAAAATTGTATTGTTCTAAACTTCCCTTCTTCGGTCTTCTAGCTTCTAACTTTCTTCCTCCATTATTTCCTCCCGAACTTTCCTCGTCAAAGAACTGAAAACCAGATCATAAGAATGATCGATCAATTTCAGGATCAGCTCTTTTTTCAAACCTTCGCAGATTATGGTGTTCCAGTGCGTTTTATTCATATGATACGCTCCGGAAATCTGGTGGTATTTTTCACGTAGCTCATCACTCCATTCCGGATCGGCTTTTGCGGAGAAAGTAAGCGGATGTTTTCCAGAGGCAGCAGCAGAAACATTTTATTTCCTATTTTGAAAACCAGCGTTTCGCCATCGAAAGGAAAACTTTCGGTAACTCCTTTTTTGTTCAGACAATATTCCCGTAATTCTTCGGTTTCCATTTTAGATTAAGTTTAAGATCCAGCTTATTTTAAAATTTAATTTTATTCAGAATTTCCAAAACAATAATAAGAAAATTTTGTAAATTTAGATTCATAAATTTTTCAAAATGAAAGCTTTGGTAATCGGCGCAACCGGCGCAACGGGAAAAGATCTGGTGAACAAACTTCTTGAGGACAAGGATTTTGAGGAAGTTCACGCTTTTGTAAGAAAACCTTTACATCTGGAAAATGAAAAGCTGAAAACCCACATCGTGGATTTCGAAAATCCTGAAAACTGGAAATCGCTGGTAAAAGGTGATGTTGCGTTTTCGTGTCTCGGAACAACCCTGAAAACCGCAGGAAGCAAGGAAGCTCAGAAAAAAGTGGATTACGACTATCAGTACAATTTCGCAAAAGCAGCGAAGGAAAATAAGGTTGAAGATTATGTGCTGATCTCCGCTTACGGAGCGAATCCGAAATCCAAAATTTTCTATTCCAGAATGAAAGGCGAGCTGGAACAGAGCGTTAAAGACCTGCATTTTAATAAAATTACCATTTTCCAACCCGGAATGCTGGATCGGAAAAATACTGACAGAACGGGTGAAGTTCTGGGCGGAAAGATCATTAAATTTGCTAATAAATTCGGGATTTTGGAACAGCAGAAACCTTTACCGACCGATGTTCTTGCACAGGCAATGGTAAATTCCGCAAAGATAAAATCCAACGGATATTCCAAAATAAAATTAGGAAGTATTTTCAGTTTTGCTGAGAAAAAGAGTGATTGAGAATTTATAAGCACCCGAGAATAATAATCCCTGAAAGTTAAGACTTTCAGGGATTATTGCGGAGAGAGAGGGATTCGAACCCCCGGACCTGTTACAGTCAACAGTTTTCAAGACTGCCGCAATCGACCACTCTGCCATCTCTCCTAAAAACGATTTCTCGTTTTGAGTGGTGCAAATATAGAATGTTTTAAGCGTACTGCAAAACATTTTTTAAATAAATTTTAACAGAAATTAATAATTATCTAAAAATCAATTATTAATGCAATTCTGCTAAATATTTTTCCGCATCCATCGCTGCCATACAGCCACTTCCTGCTGCTGTGATCGCCTGTCGGTAAATATGATCCTGAACATCTCCCGCAGCGAAAACTCCCGGAAGATTGGTTCGGGTAGAGCCTTTTTCGGTGATGATGTAGCCGTTTTCATCCAGATCAATCTGCCCTGCAAATAATTCTGTATTCGGTTTGTGCCCAATCGCGATGAAAATCCCGTGAACATCAATTTTGGAAATTTCCTGAGTCTGGTTGTTGATGACCACTGCCCTTTCCACCAAATCATTTTCGCCCTCAATTCCGATGAGTTCGTGGAAAAATTTCACTTCAAGATTCGGTGTAGTTTCTACACGGTGAACCATTGCTTTTGATGCGCGGAATTCGCCTTTTCTAACCAATAATGTTACTTTGTTGCAGAGTTTCGCGAGATAGGTCGCTTCTTCCGCTGCTGTATCGCCGCCTCCGACAACTGCAACATCTTTTCCTCTGTAAAAAAATCCGTCGCAGGTAGCACACGCTGAAACTCCGCCTCCCGAATATTTTTTCTCATCGTCCAGACCGAGATATTTTGCCGTTGCTCCGGTTGAAATAATCACGGATTTTGCTGAAATCTCTTTATTTCCCGCCCAAAGTTTATGGACTCCTCCTGTTTCTTTGGAAAATTCCGCTTTGGTAATCAGTTCGTAATGGACTTTTGTTTCGAATCTTTCGGCTTGTTTCTGCAAATCCATCATCATCTCGGGACCTGTAATTCCGTTAGGGTAACCCGGAAAATTATCGACTTCCGTTGTGGTGGTTAATTGTCCGCCCGGTTCGAGTCCGGTGTATAATTCAGGTTTCAAATCCGCTCTTGCGGCATAAATGGCTGCTGTAAATCCGGAAGGTCCGGAACCGATAATGACGCAGTCTAAAATATTTTCTTCCATTACTTTTTGGTTCAAAGTTTAAGTTAAGGTTTGAGGTTTCAAAAATCGGGATTTATTTTTGGTTTTAAGAATTTTTGATGATGAATTTTGTCAATGATAGTTTTTGGTGCAAGATGCAAGGTGCAAGTTTAGGATTAAGAATTTCACGCATCGCACCCTGCATCCTGCAACTTGCACCTCATTTAAACCTTTACTTTTGTTTTATCCACATTCAGGATTTTGTACACCATTTCCGTGAGAAGCTCGCTGTCATCGGTTTGGTTGGCACCGAGACCTTTGCTTTTCAGGTCGATTTCACGGAGAATGGAGATGATCCTTGTGGCGTGTTTTAAAGGATAAAAACGGGCAGCTTCCGCGTAATCTTTTAGAAAAAACGGATTTACGCCCATTTCCGAAGCGATCGCATTTTGAGGCTGACCGATCATCGTCTGATAGATAATCACATTGGAAAAAAAATTGTACAGATTCCCGATCGTCATTACAATCGGATTGGTTTTCGGATTTTTTCCCATATAGAAAACAATCTTCATTGCTTTCGCCGCATCTTTGCTTCCAACAGCTTTCTGCAATTCAAAAACATTGAATTCCTTACTGATTCCGATGTGTCTTTCCACTAATTTTTCATCCAGAATTTCGCCGTCTTTTAAAACCAGTTTTAATTTGTTTATTTCATTTGAAATCCTCGAAAGGTCGGTTCCGAGATATTCCGCAAGGAGAAAGGAAATATTGGGAGCGGTCTGGATTTTCTGATTTTTCAATTCTTCCTGGATGAATTTCGGAACTTCGTAATCCCGCATTTTTTCGCTTAAAAAAATATAATTTTTCTTTTTGAGCAGATCGTTCAGCTTGCGTTTTTTACCGTCTAATTTTTTGTTTTTATGAGCGAAAACCAGAACGGTGGTTTCTACCGGATTTTCAATATAATTCAGGAAAGCGGCGGTTTCTTCCTCTCCCATTTTCAGATCCTGCGCTTCTTTTATGATAATCAGATTCAGGTTTCCGAACATCGGGAATTGTTTTGCCAAAGACAGAATTTCAGCATAATTGGTATCTTTTCCATATACCACGGTCTGTCCGAAAGCCTTCTCATCTTCCTCCAGAATATCATTTTCAAAAGATTTTACGGCAGCATCAATATAGTAGGCTTCTTCGCCGTGAAAAAAATAAAGAGGCTGAAGTTCTTTATTTTTAATATTTTTGAGGATTAAATCTAATTCTTTCATACGCGATGCAACTTCCGAAACTTAATTTTCCTGATGATTTTGATTTTAAATTCAGGGAAGACAAAGATAAGTTTTTTATTTATGATCCGGTTCGGAAATCTTGGCTTCTGCTTACTCCGGAAGAATGGGTTCGCCAGCACTGGATACAATATCTTCTTACAAAAAAAAGCTATTCTCCTTCCGCAGTCATCACAGAAAAAAAAATTGAGCTGAACGGTTTAACCAAAAGAATCGATATTCTGATTACCGAAAAAACGCTTCCGAAAATCCTTGTGGAATGCAAAGCTCCGTATATCAAGCTCACCGAAAAAACTTTTGAGCAAACTGCTAGATACAATTCCGTAATTGAAGCTGAAAAAATTATCCTGAGTAATGGTTTGCAACATATTTCCGCCAGTTACAAAAACGACAGTTATATTTTCGAAAAGACTGATTTATAATAAATTCTCCAAAAAAAGATTTGCAGATAAAAAAATTATGTTAAATTTGTAACACCACTGAAATATTATTTTTCAGCTCAAAAACACACTTAAAACACAAACGATGAGAAAGCAAATTTACCTTTTTGCTGCACTTTTTGCAGCATCTCTATTTAATAGTCAGGTAACTTTAACCAAAGATTCTGACTTCGGAAACAATGGAAAATACAGTTTTCCGCTTCTTTTGGGACAAAATATCTGTCTTACTACCGAACCATCAGTTTTCAAATCTTCAGACCAGTCATTTTTTATTGTATATGATACAGGAACAGAGAATCATCCGAATCTTTCAATAATAAAAGTAACTTCAGAAGGTAATATTGACAATAGTTTCGGAAATAACGGCAAAATCAATCTTCCCGATTACGATTACAATTCCGGAGGCAGAATTTATCTGGAAAATCATAAGAATGACGGATTTCTGGTTACTTATTCCAATCACGGTTTGGGCGGAGAAAGCGTTTTGATCCGGTATAAAAATGACGGATCAAAAGACACTTCATTCGGAACAGACGGAATTATTATCAACGAACAAACAGGCGGAACCACTTCTTCGCAGGTAAAAACCTATTTCGTACAAAATGACAATTCTATTATCTATTACAATGGTTTTTCCAAACTGAAAAAATACAGCGATTCCGGAATTTTCGTTAATGATTCGGATTTTGCAAGTTCAGATAAATATCCTTTTGCTCTTAAAAATAACAATTTTTACTGGTTAGACAACGGTTATTTCAGCAATTTCCTGCTTTCAAAAACCGATCTTTACGGAAACAGCGCTTTCGGAAATAACGGCGGAACCGAGCTTCCCGGATATCACCAAAATAACCCGATGATCAGCAAAAAAATAGATTTTTATAACGGTGAAAATCTGTTCTGTATCGCTACACAATATATTGATACGGAGAAAAAAAACTGGATCTATTCCACCAATTCAGACGGAATGCTGAATCAGTCATTTAATAATTCGGGAAGTTTGTCTGTGGAAAACCCGAATCTGGAATTTACCGACGGAGCTTTTACCGATGGGAAATTCCTCATTTCAGGGAAACTTAAAATCTCAGGAAATCAGTATCAGCCAATCATTTATGCCGTAAATTCCAACGGAAATATTCTGGATATCAATTCACAGCCATTCTATACCGAAACAGGAACAGACGGCGTTTTTCATAAAATTATAGCGGAAAATAACAGCATTTACGTTCTGTCAACCGAAAAAGTTTCACAACACATCAATATAAGCATTACCAAATATAAAATTTCCGATGCGTTGCAAACCAACGAATCCGGCTTAAACGATATTCGTGTAGCAAATCCTTTTTCGGATACGCTCAAAATCTACGGGATGAAAAATCAATCGACTATCGAAATGTATGATTTTTCAGGAAAACTTATACTACAAGCCAAGCAGTCTGAAATTAATACTTCAATGCTTAATCCAGGAAATTATCTTTTGAAAATAAATGGTAAAAATGAATCCAGAACGTTTAAGGTGATAAAAAAATAGTTTTACTCTTATGTTTTTAACTCTAAAATCTTATTTTTTTAAATAAAGCCCGCTCCAACTGATTTTTATAATTTCTAAGATCTGATTCGGTTGATTCTTATTTTTCAGTTTTAAAACGTTGAACTACAAATATATTAATTACTCAGAACTTCTGCCATCAGGTTGAACTTCGGAATATCAATTTCAAAATTTCTGTCGGTAAGCATATTAAAGACCAAATAGCTTCCGCTCATATTTCCTACTCCGGAACGCAGGATAACATTGGAAAAATAACTGAAACTTTCTCCCGGCTTAATTTCCGGAGTAAGCCCGATAACGCCGTCGCCGACAACTTCGGTAAAACCGAACCCGACATCGTAGATCAGCCATTTTCTTTTCAGGATCTGTATGGATTCCTTTCTTTGATTCTCGATGGTAATATGATAACTGAAAACAAAACGGTTCTCCGACGGAAAGCTGTTTTTCACATCATATTCCGTAGAAACCGTTATTTGTACCGAATTTGTAGTTTTGAAAACCATAACCATAGTTTTTATCGGAAATGAGCAATACAAAAATCCCGCCTTTTTTAATTGAGGTATTTTTTCAGTATTATGCTTTTCAAAATAAAACAGATCATCAAAATCCTATGAATTATGTCTAAAGCCTCAATAGCTTTCATAAATTTCATTTTTATTAATTTTGCAGGAAATATTTTTTAATCAGAAAAAATGAAGAAGATCAGACTTGCCCTTTTGGATATGAACAACAACCATATCAATCAGGGAATGAGGAACATAAAGGAAATATCCGAAGCGTTCAGAGAAAATTCCGATGAAGAAGTGGAAATTAAGATCTTTGATGTCCGCTACAAAAACGAAGTTCCCGATATTGCTGATTTCGATATTTTTATTTCTTCCGGAGGTCCCGGAAATCCACATCGTGAAGGCTACGAATGGGAACAGAAATATGCCGGTTTCCTGGATGAAATTCTGGAATACAACAAGACTAATGAGGTCAAAAAATTTCTTTTTTTAATCTGCCATTCATTTCAGATCGCGAGTCTCCACTGGAGATTAGGAAATATTTGCAGGAGAAAATCTTTCTCTTTCGGTGTAATGCCGATTCATAAAACCGAAGATGGCAAACAGGATTTCCTGTTTAAAGATCTTCCCGAACCTTTTTACGCAGTAGATTCCAGAGCCTATCAGTTCATTGAGCCGAATGAGGAAAGATTCGAAGAACTGGGAATGAAAATCGCTGCGCTGGAAAAAGTCCGTCCGCATATTCATCTGGAAAGAGCGGTGATGGCGGTTCGTTTTTCTGATGAAATTTTCGGAACGCAATTCCATCCCGAAGCCGATCCGGAAGGATTTCTGAAAAATCTGGAAGATGAAAAAAACCGTGAAGCAATGATTGAAAACTACGGAATGGAAAAATATCTGGAAACCATCGACAGAATGGATGATCCGGATAAAATAATACTTACAAGATCACAGATTCTTCCCCGATTTTTGCAGTTCGCTACCGAACAGATTTTGCAAAAAGAATACAACGCCTGCTGATTTTTTTGCTGTTGGTCTTTGTGCGTTAAAAAAAAATATTTACAAACGAGCAATAGATTTTTAATTGTTTTTGCGGTTTATAAAATTTTTATCGTGTTTTTGTTGAAAATCACTATATTTAAATTCTTTTTTAACCTCAAAACAAAACTATGATTCCAAAATACAGAGACCTGTTCAACAGCGAATTTACGCCTGAAAAATATAAGAAAGTAATTAAAGCACTTGAAGAAAAAAGCGGAATAGAGCCTCTTTTCCGTGTTTCCGAAAGTCCGATTTTCCTCACCCGGGATTTTCAGAAAAAACTGAATGATGCCTGCGAAAGCATCATCACCCAAATCAAAAATATGAGTGATGAAGAGCTTCGGAAAGCCATTCCGGAAAACTGCAATGTTCCCAATGATACGAAGCAGCCGCATTTTTTTACCATCGATTTCGGGATCTGCAAAAATGAAAACGGAGAAGTTGTTCCTCAATTGATTGAGTTGCAGGCTTTCCCTACTTTATATGCTTTCCAGAAAGAGCTTCAGAATACACTTTGTGAGGTCTACCCTTTTCTGAATGATATAAAATCTGAAATCTCTGATGAGCAATATTACGGTGAGCTCCGCAAACTTTTAATCGGAAATGAAAATCCTGAAAATGTGATCCTGCTCGAAATTTATCCGCATAAGCAAAAAACGAATATCGATTTTTATTTAACGGAAAAAAAACTGGGAATAACGCCTGTCTGTTTAACTGAGATCAAAAAAGACGGACGAAAATTATACTACGAAAAAAACGGAAAAACCATTGAAATAAAAAGGATCTACAACCGTGTAATTTTTGATGAATTAGACCGGATCCCCGATCTGAAAACCGATTTCAATTTCCGTGAAGAGATTGACGCGAAATGGATTACACATCCGAACTGGTTTTTCAAAATTTCAAAATTTTTACTCCCAAAGCTCAATCATTCTTATGTTCCGAAAAGCTATTTCCTGAATGAATTTCCGGAAGATGAAAACATTGGCGATTTTGTTCTCAAACCTCTGTTTTCCTTTGCCGGAAGCGGCGTAAACCTGAATCCTACTAAGGAGATTATCAACGAAATTCAGGATAAGGAAAATTATATTATGCAGCGTAAAGTGGAATACGCACCGGTTTTTAAAGATCCGAACGGAGAATTTTCCAAAGCGGAAATCCGGCTTCTTTATATTTGGAATGAAGACGAAAAGCGCCCGAAACTGATGGAGCATCTCGTAAGAATGACGAAAGCCGCAATGGTAAACGTGGATTTCAACAAAAAAGATGCGATATGGATCGGCGGAACTACGGCGTTTTTCGGAGAATGATCTGAGGTATAAAATTCGACAAAATAATTTATGGATATAATCTAACCTAACAGGTTTTAGAAACCTGTTAGGTTTGAAAATCAATATTTGAAACAAAAATTTATGAAAAAACTTTTAACATTCGTTTTGATCGGCAGCACTTCTTTGTTACTTTATTCCCAAAATAAATCCGGAAAACTGGAAGGCGTAGTTGCCTGCGGAAAAAGTGCAGCTGCTTATTGCTTCGGCATTCCGAAAGTGGTTCTGACTCCTTTGGGAAAAGAAAAAAAATCAGAAGAGATAAAATTAAACGTGAGTGAAGATCAGGAATTTTCAGAAATTATTCCTTCGGGAAAATATGAAATATCCGCGAGTTACGACGGTTATAAAACATTCCGTTCCGAAATTGAAATTCCGGAAAACAAGAAAATTCATTACGAAATAATTTTAGAAAAAATAAAAGAAAAGGATACTGATTGATGTTTTAAGAGAATTTTTCCTTTTCTTATTTTTGTTTCTGATATGGTTTCTAATATTCCGGTATATTAAAATGTTTATTAAATTTGCCTGAATTTGTTAACCTGTCAGGGTTTTTCACTACTATCAACCAAATTCTCAAACAATATGAAAAATTACAAAATCTACATTGCTGCTTTCGGAATAGCGTTTTTACAGAGCTGTTCGGTGAATAAAAATATTGAAAGCCATTCTTTCCAAAAATATTATTCTTCCATAAAATCCGATGAGCTGAAAAAAAATCTGTTCGTAATTGCCGATGACAATATGGAAGGACGCGACACCGGAAGTCTTGGACAGAAAAAAGCCGGCGAATTTATGATCGATTATTACAAAAATCTGGGAATAGGACATCCTCCGGAAATGGATTCTTATTATCAGAAAGTTCCTGCGGAATTTATGAACAACAGAGGACACGGAACACCGCTCCCCGATTCCGAAAATATTTTAGCTTTTATCAAAGGTTCTGAAAAACCAGATGAAATTATTGTGATTTCCGCGCATTACGATCACGTAGGAACGAAAAACGGAGTTGTGTACAACGGCGCTGATGATGACGGAAGCGGAACTGTCGCCGTAATGCAGATTGCAAAAGCTTTTCAGGAAGCTAAAAAAGATGGAAAAGGTCCGAAGCGATCGATTTTATTTTTGCACGTTACCGGTGAAGAGCACGGACTTTACGGCTCCGAATGGTATTCCGAAAATCCGGTCTTTCCGATTGCGAATACCGTTGTTGATCTGAACATTGATATGATCGGAAGAGACGATGCGGAAAACCGCGGAAAACAATATGTATACGTGATCGGTTCTGAAATGCTGAGCTCCGAGCTTAAAAAAATTAATGAAGAAGCCAATGCCAAAACCGTAAATCTGGAACTGAACTATAAATACGACGATCCGAAAGATCCGCAAAGATTGTACTACAGATCGGATCATTACAATTTCGCAAAACACAATATTCCGGTTGCTTTTTATTTTGACGGCATTCACGAAGATTATCACAAACCTACCGATGATCCCGATAAAATCGACTATCCGCTTTTACAGAAAAGAGCACAGCTTGTTTTTGCAACAGCTTGGGAACTCGCCAACAGAGCCGAAAGAATTGTAGTGGATAAAAAATAGATCTGATCCTGTAAAATAGAAGAACCTGCCCAAAAGCAGGTTCTTTTTTATTTCTGTTTATCAGCTGATTACTCCCAGCTCCTTCCCTATTTTTTCGAAAGCTGAAATCGCTTTATCCAGATGTTCTCTCGTATGTGCCGCGGAAAGCTGAACACGGATTCTCGCTTTTCCTTTCGGAACTACGGGATAAAAGAAACCGATCACATAAATTCCCTCATCCATCAGCTTTTCCGCCATTTTCTGAGAAAGCGGCGCATCATACAACATCACCGGAACAATCGCGGCATCACCGTCAGGAATATCAAAACCTCTGGCTTTCATCTGCGTTCTGAAATAATCCGCATTTTCCATTACTTTATCACGAAGCGAAGTATCTTCGGAAATCATATCCAGAACTTTCATCGCTGCACCTACGATTCCGGGAGCGAGAGAATTAGAAAACAAATACGGTCTTGATCTTTGGCGAAGCATATCGATAATTTCTTTTTTTCCGGAAGTAAATCCTCCTAAAGCACCGCCCAAAGCTTTTCCTAAAGTGGAAGTAATAATATCCACTCTTCCCATCACATCATTGGCTTCGTGCGTTCCGCGTCCGGTTTTTCCGATAAATCCTGTTGCGTGGGAATCATCAACCATTACCAAAGCATCGTATTTTTCGGCTAAATCGCAGACTCCTTTCAAATTGGCAACAATTCCGTCCATTGAAAAAACGCCGTCGGTTACGATAATTCTGAAACGATGATTTTTTTCGGAAGCGGCTTTTAATTGATCTTCCAGATCGTTCATATCGTTATTTTTGTAACGATATCTGGCTGCTTTGCACAAGCGAACTCCGTCGATAATCGAAGCGTGGTTCAGCTCATCGGAAATAATGGCATCTTCTTCCGAAAACAACGGCTCGAAAACTCCTCCGTTCGCATCAAAACAGGCAGCGTACAAAATAGTATCTTCCATTCCGAGAAATTGCGAGATCTTTGCTTCAAGCTCTTTATGAATATCCTGAGTTCCGCAGATAAAACGAACAGATGACATTCCGTAACCGTGCGAATCTATGGCTTTCTGAGAGGCTTTCATTACTTCCGGATTGTTGGACAAACCGAGATAATTGTTGGCACAGAAATTCAGAAGCGTTTTTCCGTTGGCTGTAATTTCGGCAGACTGCTGGGAAGTGATAATTCTTTCGGTCTTGTAAAGTCCTTCGTTTTCAATATTCTGCAATTCGTTCCGAAGGTTTCCGATAAACTTTTGTGAAATCATTTTTATTAAGATTTTGATTTCCGCTAATTTAATAAAAAAAGCCATCCGAATGGAAGGCAATTTTCAATTATTATTTCTGAAACTGATCTACTTTTTCTCTACTAACGTATAACCCTGCGGATCGAAAGCAGCTATTCTCGCATCGCATTCATCATTTACCAGACTGAAAGTCAAATTGTTATCTTTATTAGTAAAAGTGTAACTTCCTGTCGAATTTACTGTACAAGGCGAACCTCCGCTTAGTTTTGTTAAAGTAATGATATTTCTGTCTACAGTATAGTTCATAGTTTCGATGCTTTGCCCTTCATACAAAAGATCCAATACTTTTTCGGAAAACGAGAACGTCATTTGTTCAGGCGAAGGCGCATTTACAATACCTGTCCATTGGGTATCCGCTAAAATATTTGGTTTTGTAGAATCTGCTCCCTGTGCAAAAGCATTAGAGAACAAAGAAAAGAAAAGCAGCAGAGCCGCAAGCTTAGTGAAAATTTGTTGTTTCATAATCTGTAGTTTTTGAAATTAGTTTTTGTTGATCTTTTTTCCAAAGTTATAAAAAATCATTAAACCAAAGTGCAAAATCATCAAAAATAATTTGGATTCGTTTAGGATGTGTGGTATTGTTAAGTTAAAATATATAAGAAAACCCTTTCAGAGTTTCAAGCTCTGAAAGGGTTGAGTATCAAAATTTTAAAAGAATTTTTCTTTACCCCAATCCCTAAAGGGAATAAAAATTCTTTTAAAATTTCATAATCCGAAGATTTTATTTCACTTTTTTCGCTGCATAATCGCTTTCGTTTCCGAGGCGGTCTATTGCTTTAACTGCGATTGTGTTGAGTGTTTTTCCGTTTTGTGTTTTCGGATATGTTTTGTGTGTATTGCTTTTATTGAAAATTTCCGTTTCCCACGAATCGCCGTATTTCAGGAAAATCACCCATTGAAATACATTTTTTGTGGAAGAATCCGCCCAGTTCAGAACTGCCGAACCTGCGGAATTGGTGTATTCGATTTTAGGTTTTTCTAAAGGTTCAGCTTTTATCCACGGCGTTTTCGGAAGTAAAACTTTTTCTTTGTACGGTCCGTTTTTTAAAGCACTCGTCATTGCAGAATTTTTGATAAGTCCGGCAATGCTCCAATGCGCGACACCGGCATCGTTTTTCAGAATCTGACGGGAAAGCTCGATCTGATTCACAATTTCCAAAGGACGGTCGGAAACCTTTACTTCTACTGTATTTAAACCGGGCCAGAGATGGCGGTTTTTGGTGTTTTCGGAGTTCCACCAATTTAAAAGAGCAGGAAAACTCTGTCCCGAAGAGTTGATTGCCCAATATAATTGCGGTGTGAAATAATCAATCCAACCCTGATTCAGCCACAATTTTGCATCTGCATACAATTCGTCGTATTGCGAAGAACCTTTGATTCCGGCAGGATAACCCGGTTTCCAGATTCCGAACGGACTGATGCCGAACAGAACCTGCGGTTTTTCTTTTTTGATTTCGGTGTAAATTCTTTCTACAAATTTATTGACGCTTCCTCTTCTCCAATCCGCTCTGGAAAGTGTTCCTCCGGAATTCAGATAAGTATTCCACGTTTTGCTGTCAGGGAAATCTTTTCCTCCGTTATAAGTAGCATAAGGATAAAAATAATCGTCGAAATGAACACCGTCAATATCATATCTTTTTACCAGATCTTTCACTACTTCTGAAACGTGATCCTGTGTTTTCGGATCTGCCGGATCGAACCAGTACATTCCGTTTTTCAGGCGCACCACATTTTCAGGAGATTTTTTCACCATTGATTCCGATGTTACGCTTCCGCCATTTGTGTGATGCGCACGAAACGGATTCAGCCAGACGTGAAGCTCAATTCCTCTTTTGTGGGATTCTTCAATCCAGAATTCCAGAGGATCGTAATCGGGATAGGGATTTTTACCGATCTGTCCGGTAAGAAAATAGGACCAAGGCTCATATTTACTTTTATACAAAGCATCCGCAGAAGGACGAACCTGCAAAATCGCTACATTGAAATTGTTATTTTCCAGATAATCCAACAGCTGAACAGCTTCCGATTTCTGCTGATCTGTGGTAAGATTATTTCGGGAAGGCCAGTTAATATTGGCAACCGAAGCAATCCACGCTGCACGGAATTCTCTTTTGATTTCGGGAAGTGTAACTTTCAGAAAATCATCGTCTTTAACGGTTGTATCCGGAATGGTTTTCGGGATCTCTGTTTTTTTTACGGGAATGGTTTGCTTTGTTGATTTTTTAGGTTGAGATCCGCAGGAAACAATGATGGATAAAAGAAGTATGGTATAAAAGAGTTTGTTTAATCTGATATTCATAAAATTGTTTTTTATCGTAATAATATTTTTATAAATTATTTTTCTTTTGCCTTGATGCAAAAGAAACAAAAAATCAAGACTTGGATTTTTTTGCTAAAATTTAAAATTATTTTCTAACTTATTTTTAATTTCAAACAAAAGCCCCGAAAATCATCGAGGCTTTTAATTTTTGTAAAAATAGAAAATTTTATTCTGATTTTGCCATTCTTTCGGCACGTTTTCTGTCTTCTTCGGCAAGAATTTTCTTTCTCATACGGATAAAATTCGGAGTAACCTCGATGCATTCGTCCTGCTGGATGTATTCCATACATTCTTCCAGAGAGAAAAGAATTTTTGGTGCGATGTTTCCGTCTTTGTCTTTTCCGGCAGCACGCATATTGTTCAACTGCTTTCCTTCAACGATGTTTACCACCAGATCTCCCGGTTTGTTCTGTTCGCCGACAATCATTCCCATATAAACTTCTTCTCCCGGATCTACAAAGAAACGACCTCTGTCCTGCAGTTTTTCAATGGAATAAGCAGTTGCCTGTCCCTGATTTTTGGAAACCAGAACTCCGTTGCTTCTTCCCGGAATTGAACCTTTAAACGGTTTATAATCTACAAAACGATGCGCCATAATCGCTTCTCCGGCAGTTGCAGTAAGCATTTGGGAACGAAGCCCGATCAAACCTCTGGACGGAATCTCAAATTCCAAGTGCTGCATTTCGCCTTTGGTTTCCATAATGTGAAGATCGCCTTTTCTCTGTGTTGCCAAATCAATTACTCTGGAAGCATATTCTTCGGGAACATCTACTACCATTGATTCATAAGGCTCGCATTTTTCTCCGTCGATTTCTCTTAAAATTACCTGCGGCTGTCCGATGGTCATTTCATAGCCTTCCCTTCTCATTGTTTCAATCAGAACGGAAAGATGCAGAATTCCTCTCCCGAAAACCAGAAAAGTATTGGCATCATCAGTCTGCTGAACTCTTAAAGCAAGATTTTTTTCAAGCTCTTTTTCCAGTCTTTCTTTCAGGTGATTGGAAGTTACATATTTTCCGTCTTTCCCGAAAAACGGTGAATTGTTGATGGAAAACGTCATATTCAGCGTTGGCTCGTCAATCGCGATTCTTGGCAAAGGTTCAGGATTTTCAATATCTACAAAAGTATCTCCAATCTGGAAAGCATCGAAGCCAACTACGGCACAAATATCTCCTGCGTGAACTTCGGAAACTTTTTTCTTCCCGAGTCCTTCGAAAACGTATAATTCCTTTACTTTTCCTTTTACGATTTTATCACCTTCCTGAGCAAGTCCAATCCATTGGGATTCTTTGATGGAACCTCTTGCTACTTTCCCGATCGCGATTCTTCCTAAAAATGAAGAATAATCCAGGGACGTAATCTGCATCTGAAGATTTCCTTCTTCCGTTTTCGGAGCAGGAACGTATTCCAAAACGCCATCCAGAATCGGAAGAATATTATCTGTCGGTTCTAAACTCGTATTGAACCAACCCTGCTTTGACGAACCGTAGAAAGTCGGGAAATCCAACTGTTCTTCGGTAGCATCCAAAGCAAAGAAAAGATCGAAAACCTTATCGTGAACTTCTTCAGGACGACAGTTTTCCTTATCTACTTTATTGATAACCACAATCGGTTTCAAACCTAACTGCAATGCTTTATGCAGAACGAATCTTGTTTGCGGCATCGGTCCTTCAAAAGCATCTACCAGAAGTAAAACTCCGTCTGCCATTTTTAAAACTCTTTCAACTTCTCCACCAAAATCGGCGTGTCCGGGAGTATCGATCACATTAATTTTGGTGTCTTTGTAGGTTACGGAAATATTTTTGGAAAGAATGGTAATTCCTCTTTCACGCTCCAGATCGTTATTGTCCATAATCAGTTCTCCGCTTTCCTGATTTTCCCTGAAAATGTTTGTAGCGTGGATAATTTTGTCGACCAGCGTGGTTTTTCCGTGGTCAACGTGCGCGATAATCGCGATATTTCTAATGTTCTGCATCGTTATTTTTTACGGGTGCAAAAGTAGTGATTTTTTAAAGAAAATGAATAAAGCATATTGAAAATTAACAGAAATACAACATTCCAAAACAAAACATTGAGCCTTTTGTAAATATCGGAGGTTTATTTTACATTAAATGAATAAGAGGATCATAACCTGTTTATTTGTAAAGTGAATTGTAAAAAATTGGTTATCATTACTTTTATCACCGAAAATGCGGATAAAATTTTTCAATAAAATTCTTAAATCCACAATCCCTGAAAAGTGTTTCCCGAAGCGCCTGAATTGAGAAAATAAATTATTATCTCAATTGGAGACATTAAATAAAAAATGATTATCTTTAACACAAATATTAAACTGTATATTATGTTCGTTAAAAAACTATTATTCGTTTTTTCCGTGTTTGCTATCGTATCATCAAACGCCCAATCTCAAAAAATTCCGGCTTATCTTGATGAAACCCAGCCGATAGAACAAAGAGTGGAAGATGCGCTCTCACGGATGACGCTTCAGGAGAAAATCAGAATGCTGCACGCACAGTCCAAATTCAGTTCTTCCGGAGTTCCGAGGTTAGGAATTCCCGAATTCTGGACAACCGACGGACCTCACGGAGTCCGCCCCGAAGTTTTGTGGGACGAATGGGAGCAGGCAGGATGGACGAACGATTCCATCATCGCTTTTCCCGCATTGACCGCTTTAGCTGCAACCTGGAACAAAGAGATGTCGTGGAAATACGGGAAATCTTTGGGAGAAGAAGCACGGTTCAGGAAAAAAGATATTCTTCTCGGTCCCGGTGTAAATATTTACAGAACACCACTCAACGGAAGAAATTTCGAATATATGGGTGAAGATCCTTTTCTGTCCTCAAAAATGGTGGTTCCTTATATTCAGGGAGTACAATCGAACGGTGTCGCTACCAGTGTGAAACATTTCGCAATGAATAATCAGGAAATGTTCCGCCATACAAGCAATGTAATTGTGGACGACAGAACGCTTTACGAAATTTATCTTCCGCCTTTCAAAGCAGCGGTAACCGAGGGCGATTCGTGGACGATTATGGGTGCTTACGATAAATATAAAGATCAGTACGCGAGCCAGAATCAATATTTACTGAACGATATTCTGAAAAAAGAATGGAATTACAAAGGCGTTGTGGTTTCCGACTGGGGCGCTGTAAACGATACGCAGCAGGCGATATTCAACGGACTGGATATAGAATTCGGAAGCTGGACGAATGGTCTTTCCGAAGGTACAAGTGATGCGTACAGCAATTATTACCTCGCTACACCTTATCTGAATCTTATCAAATCCGGAAAGGTCGGAACCAAGGAACTGGACGATAAAGTAAGAAGAATTTTACGTTTGGCTTTCAAAACCACGATGAATACGCATAAACCTATCGGGAATATTGCTTCCGCCGAACATATCGATGCCGCAAAACAAATCGGTGAAGAAGGAATTGTGCTCCTCAAAAACGATAAAAACATACTGCCTGTCAATCTTTCAAAAACGAAAAAAATTGCCGTGATCGGTGAAAATGCGATTAAGATGATGACTGTCGGCGGTGGTTCTTCTTCCTTGAAAGCAAAATACGAAATATCTCCATTGGACGGAATTAAAGCAAGATTCGGAAAAAATGCGGAAGTGAAATACGCGAGAGGTTACGTCGGTGATGTCGGCGGCGAATACAACGGCGTAAAATCCGGACAGGATCTGAATGACAACCGTACTCCTGAACAGCTCATCAACGAAGCGGTGGAGCTGGCGAAAAATTCGGATTTCGTGATTTTTGTGGGCGGTCTCAACAAAAGTGATTTTCAGGACAGCGAAGGAAACGACCGCAAAAGCTACGGACTTCCGTACAACCAGGACGATGTGATCTCCGCTCTGGCAAAAGCGAATAAAAATCTCGCAGTGGTACTGGTTTCCGGAAATGCTGTTGCAATGCCCTGGATCAAAGATGTTCCGGCTATCGTTCAGGGATGGTATTTAGGTTCCGAATCGGGACACGCTTTGGCTTCCGTTTTAGCCGGAGATGCGAATCCGTCCGGAAAGCTTCCTTTTACTTTCCCTGTAAAATTAGAAGACAGTCCTGCTCACAGGGTCGGAAATTATCCCGGAGATCCGGAAGATCTGGCAGCAGGAAAAGGAAAAGATCAGAAAAACCCGATCAACATTACTTATAACGAAGGAATTTTTGTGGGATACCGCTGGTACGATACCAAAAATATCAAACCATTATTCAGCTTCGGACACGGCTTGAGCTATACTACTTTTGAATTCGGGAAAGCGGCTGCCGATAAAACGGTGATGTCGCAGAATGATAAAATCACTTTCAGCGTTACCGTAAAAAATACCGGGACAAAAGCCGGCGCAGAAGTAACACAGCTGTACATCAAAGATGTAAAATCTTCCGTTCCGCGTCCCGAAAAGGAGCTGAAAGGATTTGAAAAAGTATTTCTGAATCCGGGTGAAACCAAAACCGTAACCTTTACCATCGACAAATCCGCTTTAAGCTATTTCGATGCCGGAAAGCACGACTGGACTGCCGAACCGGGAGAATTTGAAGCGCTGATAGGGAACGCTTCCGACAACATTACCACCAAAGTAAAGTTTACTTTACAGTAATATTTTTAACATTTTTATTTTGCTCCGCTGAAAGGCGGAGTTTTTTTTGGATTATTCTGAGCATTTAATTTCAGAGATCGGATTACTTTTTAATCAAATCTCTAAAATATTTTTGAGTTTCCGAATCGCTGCAATGAATATAGCATCCTTTCATTCCTCTTGTCATCAGTGTTCTGTAAGTGTTTTTGATAATGGTTTTCAGCAGAGGTTTCCAATAATCGGGATTGTTTTTGATTCCGGATTTCCAGCCATTGATGGTTCTGTCCATTTTAGAACGTGCTTTCGGATTCACTAAGATTTCTCCATCACGAACGAGTAAATCATCACCGATAATAACTCCTATATAATCAACTTCTAATCCTTGAGCTGTATGAATACAGCCGATTTCCGATACCGAATTCGGATCGATAATCCATTTTCCTCCGTAATCGGTCATATTCCATTTCATATTGAAACCGAACTCCTCTTCCGTAAAATCGTAAGCATTCGGGTTGTTTTTACTCTCCCAATCCCAGCAATAACCGGCAACTAAGCGTGCTTTATTATTGATCTTATTCTTTTCGTAAATGGCTTCCTGCAAGTCTTTAGGGTCATCAAATACTTTGAAATCAAACTCATAATCCAAAGTGGTAATATCATAATTAGCGGTTTCTTTTATCTGCAGAATGTGGTCAATCCAAGCCAAATATCCATCAGAACCACTGCACCGGAATTGTGATTCTAACTTTTGTTTATGAATCTTAATTCCTAATTCTTTCGCAATTTCTTCAATAACATATATTTCACCATAATCGTCTACCGAAACTCTTTGGTCTTCATCAATAAAGAAAACGGACGATAAAGACGACTTCATAATTTCTTTGATTTGGTTATCGCCTTTTTTAAGAAAACCTGTCTTTTCCGTCAAACGATGGGCTTCATCTACAATAAGTGTGCTGATTACATTGTTTGGAGCATTCATAAACGAGCCGGATCCGACGAATAAAGATCTCAGTTCGTCCATCCGTCTCTCGCCTCTCAGCATTTCAAAGTAAACATCTCGCGGAGCGGAAGTTTTGGTAACATACTGTGCCATTCTGCCTCTTCGGTTCAGTTCCACAAGAAGATTGACTGCAACAACCGATTTTCCCGTTCCGGGACCGCCTTCCACAATGAGGACATTTTTGTTTTTTTCGTGGGATTGGAGAGCCAACTGAAGAGCCGTTTCATAAACCACTTTCTGGTCATCAATCATAATGAACTCCTTGTTTCCTTTCATCATACTTTTCAGGCTGTCGGCAAGGCTTCTGGTCGGTTTGATTTTTCCGTTGTCAATTCGGGACATCACATCCGAATCATCACCTTGTTTGATGTATTGTTTTATGAATTCACGCAATTTCACTGCATCGGGTTTCAGAAATACGGGAGCTTTCTCAAGGTAATAAGTATAAAATTCGTTGGTAATCACCTCATCGGGAACGTAATTATGCAGATATGCACAAGGATGAATCGCAATGGATTCTTCATCTACTGTCGCATTGAAAGAAGTCAAAAGTGCTGCATACGACCATGCCTGATAAGAAGGATGGCTGGTTTCGGTTTCGCCGTGCTGAAATCTCGTTCTGACGATTCCGTCTTTGGTTGTAATCTCCGCTTCATTCCATTGTTTCAGCTCTATGATGATGACATTTTCCTGATTGCCATCCTTTCCCGTAATGATGAAATCCACACGCTTTGAAGTCTGCGGAAGATGGTATTCGATGGAAATACGGCAGTCTTCGGGAATTTCAGAATCATTCATCACCCTTTCCATATAACCCAAAGAATTTTCGAAAGCCCTAATTTCATTGGGAGCGACTTTTTTTCCTGTTTTGTCTGCGATGTGTGTTGAAATTATATTGCTGATATCGTTAGTGAGAATGTCATTACTGAAATCTTCTTTGGTTTTGTTGTAGATAATCATAGATCGTTGTATTTCTTAGAAGAGCCTTTTGCCTTATCTACGGGATATTTTTCGGCATTTACCCTGAGCTTTGCTTCCACAATTTCAGTTATGTCAAAACCGAATTTATCAGCGAGATTGAAGGCGTACATAAAAATATCCGCCAGTTCTTCTTTTACCTTGTCCGTATTCACCTCTTCGCTTCTTTTCCACAAAAACAAATCCAGCAATTCGGAAGTTTCGATATTCAAGGCAATTGCCAGATCTTTAGGATTGTGAAATTGTCCCCAGTCACGTTCCTCATTGAATTTTCTGATTTTTTCGGTGATATTTTTTATTTCTGACATAAGGTGGAGATTCTTACTGTAAGGCAAAGATAGTAAAATGAATGATTAGATTTTCCTGACTACTGAAATCAAAAATACCGTGAAAAGTTTTATATTTTTGGAACTTTTCACGGTGTTTCTTTGATATTTCTACGGGGTGATTGATGAAGTGAAGATCTTATCCTCCTGTTCCG
>Ga0206118_100245_pt1 | contig 40611 bp, 30 predicted proteins | sample 3A20Ametagenome_FD_177999 | JGI IMG/M metagenome (GOLD analysis project Ga0206118, IMG submission 177999) | Enriched microbial communities from leaf-cutter ant dump, University of Wisconsin, Madison, United States - 3A20A | ecosystem: Environmental > Terrestrial > Nest > Insects nest > Nest dump... | reverse complement strand
TGGAACAGCTGGCCCAGGCCGGCATGAAGTTCAGCGGTCCCGACCAGGTCGTGACCAGCGCCGAGAAAGTGAAGCTGCTCGGTTTCCTTCGCCGTTCCCACGGCAAGGACGAGCAGGTTGCCGACGAGGCCGACGCCGCGCCGAAGAAGATCACCCTGAGCCGCCGTACGCAGCAGGAAGTGACCGTCAGCACCGGCCGCAGCAAGGCCACGGTGAATGTCGAGGTGCGCCAGAAGCGCACCTACGTCAAGCCGGGCAGCGGCGCCGGCGCGCAGGTGGTGGATCCCAGCGCCGAGCGCGAGGAAATCCTGCGCAAGCTCGAGGAGTCGCGCCAGCGCAACCTCGACGAGCAGCGCATGCTGGCCGAGAAGGACCGCGCGCGCGCCGAGGAAGCCGCCCGGCAGAAGGCGGCCGAAGAGGCCGAGCGCCTGCGCGCGGAGGCCGAGCAGAAGGCTGCCGAGGCCGCGGCGCAGGCCGCCAGCGCCCCGGCAGCGGCGGACGAGGGCGACGAGCCCGCGGGCAGGAGCGTGCGCCATGCGCCGCCACCGAGCCGCTCCGCCGAACGTCCTTCCTCGCACGCCAAGCCGGGCAGCCGTGCCCGCGGCGCGGCGGGTGATGACAACGGCCGTTTCGGCGGCCAGCTGCACCTGTCGGCCTCCGACCGCGCCCGTCGCGGCAGCAACAACGGCAACACGCGCGGCCGCCCGGGCGGGCGCCCGCAGCATGGCCGCCGTGGCTCCGAGCAGTCGCGCGGCGGTGGCGGCAGCCACGGCTTCGAGCGTCCGACCGCACCGGTGGTGCGCGAGGTCGCCATCGGCGAGACCGTCACCGTGGCCGACCTGGCGCAGAAGCTGGCGCTGAAGGGCGGCGAGGTGGTCAAGGCGCTGTTCAAGATGGGCGTGATGGCCACCATCACCCAGTCCATCGACCACGACACCGCGGTGCTGGTGACCGAGGAGTTGGGCCACAAGGCCGTGCGCGCCGACAACAACGACGCCGAAGACGCGCTGCTGGCCATGACCGATGCCAACCAGGGCGACGCGGTGTCGCGTCCGCCGGTGGTCACCATCATGGGCCACGTCGACCACGGCAAGACCTCGCTGCTGGACTACATTCGCCGCACCAAGGTCGCCACCGGCGAGGCCGGCGGCATCACCCAGCACATCGGTGCCTACCACGTGACCACGCCGAAGGGCGTGATCAGCTTCCTCGACACCCCCGGCCACGCCGCGTTCACCTCGATGCGCGCCCGCGGCGCGCAGCTGACCGACGTGGTGGTGGTGGTGGTGGCCGCCGACGACGGCGTCATGCCGCAGACCAAGGAAGCCATCCAGCACGCCCGCGCCGCGAACGCGCCGATCGTGGTGGCGATCAACAAGATCGACAAGTCCTCGGCCGACCCGATGCGGGTCAAGAACGAACTGCTCGCCGAGCAGGTCGTGGCCGAGGAGTTCGGTGGCGACATCCAGATGGTGGAGATCTCGGCCAAGACCGGCCAGGGCATCGACGACCTGCTGGACGCGATTTCGCTGCAGGCCGAAGTGCTGGAGCTGAAGGCGGTGGCCGAAGGCCGTGCCGCCGGCGTGGTCATCGAGTCCGCGCTGGACAAGGGCCGCGGCCCGGTGGCGACGGTGCTGGTGCAGCAGGGCCAGCTCAAGAAGGGCGACTACCTGGTGTGCGGCATCCAGTACGGCCGCGTGCGCGCGCTGTTCGACGAAACCGGCAGCCAGGTGGCCGAGGCCGGCCCGTCGATCCCGGTGCAGGTGCTGGGCCTGTCCGGCGTGCCGGATGCGGGCGATGACTTCGTGGTCGTCGAGGACGAGCGCCTGGCCAAGGACGTGGCGCAGCAGCGCGAGACCAAGCGCCGCGAATCGCGCCTGGTCGCCAGCGCGGGCAGCCGCATGGAAGACATCATGGCGCAGTTGGGCAAGGGCGATGGCCAGCAGGTGCTGAACCTGCTGATCAAGGCCGACGTCCAGGGCTCGGTGCAGGCGCTGTGCCAGTCGCTGGTGGGCTTGTCCAACGACGACATCCGCATCAACGTGATCCACTCCGGCGTGGGCGGCATCACCGAATCGGACGCCAACTCGGCGGTCGCCTCCAAGGCCACGGTCATCGGCTTCAACGTGCGTGCGGACGCCTCGGCGCGCCGCATCATCGAATCCAACGGCGTCGACCTGCGTTACTTCTCGATCATCTACGACGTGATCGACCAGGTGAAGCAGGTGGCTTCGGGCCTGCTGGGCGTGGAAATCCGCGAGGAGATCATCGGCATCGCCGAGGTCCGCGACGTGTTCCGCAGCTCCAAGCTCGGCGCCGTGGCCGGCTGCATGGTCGTGGAGGGCGTGGTCAAGCGCAACAAGCCGATCCGCGTGCTGCGCGACAGCGTGGTGGTGTTCGAGGGCGAACTGGAATCGCTGCGCCGCTTCAAGGAGAACGTGGACGAGGTGCGCAACGGCACCGAGTGCGGCATCGGCGTGAAGGCCTACAACGACGTCAAGGCCGGCGACCAGATCGAGTGCTTCGAGCGCATCGAAGTGCCGCGCACCCTGTAACAGGCAACACCGGCCGGCCCGCGTCGTGCGGGCCGGCCGCGCTTCCCGACGCAGCAACCAGACGAGCGAGATTCCGTGCCCAAGACTTTCCACCGTACCGACCGAGTTTCCGCGCAGATCCGCCGCGATCTGGGCACGCTGGTGCATGCCATGGTGCGCGAGCACGGGTTGCCGTCGGTCAGCGTTTCGGACGTGGAGGTCACCCGCGACATGGCCCATGCCAAGGTGTTCGTCACCGCGCTGATGCCGGAGCGTTCGGCCGAGGCGGTCAAGGGCCTGCGCGAGCTGGCCGGCGAACTGCGCACCGGCCTGGCCCGGGCGATGAAGCTGCGTCACGTGCCGGAACTGCATTTCCATTACGACGACTCGGTCGATCGCGGCGAGCGCATCGACAACCTGCTGCGCGACCTGCCTGATGCGCAGCCGGCACAGCCCGAGGCCGACGAAGAGTAGAAGCCGAGGCAGCCCGCGAGGGCTGTTCTGGTATCCGGCCGATCCTCCCGATATCCGCTGGCCGCGGTGGTGTCCCGCCGTGGCCGGCCCGACAAGGGTTCCCATGCGTCCCCGTATCCAATTCCGCCGCCTGGACGGCATCGTCCTGCTCGACAAGCCCGCCGGCATGAGCTCCAACACCGCCCTGCAGGTGGCGCGGCGCCTGTTCCGCGCGGAGAAGGGCGGGCATACCGGCAGCCTCGACCCGCTGGCCACCGGCCTGCTGCCGCTGTGCTTCGGCGAGGCGACCAAGATCGCCGGCCTGCTGCTCGGCTCGGCCAAGGCCTACGACGCCGACATCGCGCTGGGCACGACCACCGACACCGACGATGCCGATGGCGCGGTGCTGTTGCAGCGGCCGGTGCCGGCGATCGACGCGGCGACCCTGCAACGGGCGCTGGACGCGCTGACCGGCCACATCCGCCAGCGCGCGCCGATCTATTCGGCGCTGAAGCAGGGCGGCGAGCCGCTGTACGTGAAGGCGCGCCGCGGCGAGGCCATCGAGGCGCCGGAGCGCGAGGTGCACGTGCACGCCATCGAGGTGCTGGAGCGGCAGCCGGAGCGCCTGCGCCTGCGCGTGACCTGCGGCTCGGGCACCTACATCCGCAGCCTGGCCCGCGACCTGGGCGAAGCACTCGGCTGCGGCGCGCACATCACCGCGCTGCGCCGGCTGTGGGTGGAACCGTTCCGGTCGCCGCGGATGATCGGCCTGGACGCGCTGCGCGCCGTGGCCGAAAGTGGCGACGATGCGGCCCTGCTGCAGTGGCTGCTGCCGCTGGAGGCCGGGCTGGGCCATTTCAGCCGGGTCGACCTCGACGCCGGGCAGGCCACCCGCTTCAACATGGGCCAGCGCCTGCGCAACCCGGCCTGGCCGCAGGGGCAGGTGGTGGTGTTCGACCCGCAGCGGGCGCTCGGCCTGGGCCAGGTGGACGCGGCCGGGCTGCTGGCGCCGCAGCGCCGCTTCAATGCCTGAGCACCCTGCCTGAATGGCGCCGGCAGCCCCGCTCCTTGTGGCGGGTGCGCCGGGTCGCTACAATTTTGCGGCCCTTCGACGGGCGCCGGCCCGCCCGCAGCGGGCCATCTTCCGAAATCCCCGTAAACGGCGAGCTGCGCGGTGCGTCATCAGCACGTTCCTGCCGGCCACGCATCCAAGAGAAAAAACACCATGTCGATCGACACCCAGAGCGTCATTGAAAACAACAAGCGCGGCGCCAACGACACCGGTTCGCCGGAAGTCCAGGTGGCCCTGCTGACCGCCCGCATCGGCCAGCTGACCGAGCACTTCAAGGTCCACAAGAAGGACCACCACAGCCGCCGCGGCCTGCTGCAGCTGGTCAACCGCCGCCGCAGCCTGCTCGACTACCTGAAGAAGAAGGACGTCGAGCGCTACAAGGCCCTGATCGAAAAGCTTGGCCTGCGTCGCTAAGCAGCTCTCCCGCCGCGGCGCAGCGATGCGCCGCGGTTTTGTTTTTGCAGCATCGAAGTACCCAGCGGCCGGGATGACCGGCCACCCGCCGACCGGCAAGGGCCGCAGGCGGTCCATTCGCAGACAGCATCCCCAAGGACACCCTCCGTGGCAAAAATCACCAAAACCTTCCAGTACGGCAAGCACACCGTCACGCTCGAAACCGGCGAAGTCGCCCGCCAGGCCAGCGGCGCGGTCATCGTCAAGATGGACGACACCGTACTGCTGGTCTCCGCCGTCGCCGCCAAGAGCGCGCGTGAGGGCCAGGACTTCTTCCCGCTGACCGTCGATTACCAGGAGAAGTTCTACGCCGGTGGCCGTATCCCGGGTGGCTTCTTCAAGCGCGAAGGCCGCGCCACGGAGAAGGAAACGCTGATCTCGCGCCTGATCGACCGCCCGATCCGCCCGCTGTTCCCGGACGACTACAAGAACGAAGTGCAGATCATCGCCACGGTGATGTCGCTGAACCCGGACATCGACGGCGACATCGCCGCGCTGATCGGTGCTTCGGCCGCGCTGTCGCTGGCCGGCACCCCGTTCAAGGGCCCGATCGGCGCCGCCAAGGTCGGCTACAAGAACGGCGAGTACATCCTCAACCCTACCGTGTCGGAGCTGAAGGAATCGCAGCTGGAGCTGGTCGTCGCCGGTACCGCCAACGCCGTGCTGATGGTCGAGTCCGAGGCCGCGCTGCTGTCCGAGGAGGTGATGCTGGGTGCGGTCACCTTCGGCCACCGCGAGATGCAGAAGGTCATCAACGCGATCAACGAGCTGACCGTCGAAGCCGGCACCAAGCCGAGCGACTGGGTCGCCCCGGCCAAGAACGACGCGCTGATCTCCGCGCTGAAGGAAGCCGTCGGCACCAAGCTGGCAGAAGCCTTCCAGGTGCGCGACAAGCTGCAGCGCCGCGACGCCATCTCGGCGATCAAGAAGGACGTGATCGAGCAGCTGGCTGGCCGCGTCGAGGCCGAGGGCTGGGACAAGGCCGAGCTGTCGAAGGAATTCGGCGAGCTGGAATACCACACCATGCGCGATTCCGTGCTGGACACCAAGGTCCGCATCGACGGCCGCGCGCTGGACACCGTGCGCCCGATCAGCGTGAAGGCCGGCGTGCTGCCGCGCACCCACGGCTCGGCGCTGTTCACCCGTGGCGAAACCCAGGCGATCGTGGTGACCACGCTGGGCACCGCCCGCGACGGCCAGATCATCGACGCCGTTGCCGGCGAGTACAAGGAAAACTTCCTGTTCCACTACAACTTCCCGCCCTACTCGGTGGGTGAGTGCGGCCGCATGATGGGCCCGAAGCGTCGCGAGATCGGTCACGGCCGCCTCGCCAAGCGCGGCGTGCTGGCGGTGATGCCGAGCCTGGAAGAGTTCCCGTACACCATCCGCGTGGTGTCGGAAATCACCGAATCCAACGGCTCCTCGTCGATGGCCTCGGTGTGCGGCTCCTCGCTGGCGCTGATGGATGCCGGCGTGCCGGTCAAGGCGCCGGTGGCGGGCATCGCAATGGGCCTGGTCAAGGAAGGCGACAAGTTCGTCGTGCTGTCGGACATCCTGGGTGACGAAGACCACCTGGGCGACATGGACTTCAAGGTCGCCGGTACCTCCGAAGGCGTGTCCGCGCTGCAGATGGACATCAAGATCGAAGGCATCACCGAAGAGATCATGAAGCAGGCGCTGCAGCAGGCCAGGGCCGGCCGCCTGCACATCCTCGGCGAGATGGCCAAGGCGCTGACCGCGCCGCGCGAGGAGCTTTCCGACTACGCGCCGCGCCTGCTGACCATCAAGATCCACCCGGACAAGATCCGCGAAGTGATCGGCAAGGGCGGTTCGGTGATCCAGGCGATCACCAAGGAGACCGGTACCCAGATCGACATCCAGGACGACGGCACCATCACCATCGCCTCGGTCAACAACGCCGCCGCGCAGGAAGCCAAGCGCCGCATCGAGCAGATCACCTCGGACGTCGAGCCGGGCCGCATCTACGAAGGCAAGGTCGCCAAGATCATGGACTTCGGCGCGTTCGTCACCATCCTGCCGGGCAAGGACGGCCTGGTGCACGTCTCGCAGATTTCTTCCGAGCGCGTGGAGAAGGTCGGCGACAAGCTGAAGGAAGGCGACGTGGTCAAGGTCAAGGTGCTGGAAGTGGACAAGCAGGGCCGCATCCGCCTGTCGATGAAGGCCGTGGAAGAAGGCGAGGGCGTTTCGGCCGAATAAGCCGGGCATCCTCCAGCTCCATACCGGGAAAGCGGGCCTCGTGCCCGCTTTTCTTTTGTTTCATCTCCCTGATGCCACGTAGGTGCCGGGCTTGCCCGGCACGGGCTTTCCCGCGCATTCCCGGCAAGCGGCATGCGGGGCAAGGCCTGCATCCACATGGGGCCGGATTTCCCCCATGTTGCGCATCGACCTTGCCTGATGGCTGCCTCGGTGCGGCGCCGCACAGGATGGTGCCGATCTGGAATGGAGTCGGCGGGCGTGGTCGGATGGCTGCGATGGGGGTGGACGCAAACGCAGGCTTTGCCGGCATTTGGCAAGGCGGTGGCCGCGGGTTTCACTGCCGGGGTCTGCCTCGCGCTGTGGGCGCCCGTGCTGCCGCCGGGCTGGCTGCGTTGGGGCCTGCTGCTGTTCGGCGTGTGCGCATGGCGGCGCATGCGCCGGTGGCGCTGGTCCGGCGCGTTGCTCGCCGGCGCCGGCTGGGCCGCGCTGCATGCCGGCTGGGCGCTGGACGCGCAGTTGCCGTACCAACTGGAAGGCAGCGAAATCGCCGTCGTCGGTACGGTGGTCTCGCTACCGGAGGTCGAACCGCGGCGCACGCGCTTCCGCTTCCATGTCGATGACGTGGCCGGGCAGCATCACGCGCTGCGTGGGAGGCAGCTGCAACTGGCTTGGTACGACGACTTTTCCGCCACGCAGGCGGGGCCGCGGATGCAACTGGAGGCAGGCGCGCGCTGGCATTTCACGCTGCGGCTGCGTGCACCGCGCGGGCTGGCCAACCCCGGTGGTTTCGATGCCGAACGGCATGCGCTGGCGCAGCGGATCGCCGCCAGCGGGCTGGTGCGGGCGGAGACGGCGCGGCGGCTGGCCGCATCGTCCGGGCTGCAGGCGTGGCGCGAGCGGATGACGGCGCGGATCGGCGAAGCGGTCGGCCGGCCATCGGCGCGATATGTGCAGGCCCTGGCGGTGGGCGATACCCGTGGGCTGGATGATGCCGACTGGCAGATGCTGCGGGCCACTGGGCTGACCCACCTGATCGCCATCTCCGGTTTCCATGTCGGCATGGTCGCCGGCTTCGTCGCGCTGCTGGCGGGCGGCGTGTGGCGCCTGCTGCCGTGGCTGGGGCGGTATTGCCCGCGCCCGCATGCCGCTGCCCTGGCCGCGCTGTGCGGGGCGATGGGCTACGCGGCGGTCGCCGGTTTCGCGCTGCCGACGGTGCGCACGGTGCTGATGATCGCGGTGGTGGTACTGGCACGGTTGGGGCGGCGCCCCGGCAGTGTCGCCGGGGCGTTGGCGCTGGCCGCGCTTGCGGTGTTGGCGTGGGACCCGCTGTCGGTGCTGATGGCCGGCTTCTGGTTGAGCTTTGCCGGCGTGGCCTGGCTGGTCTGGTGCCTGCCGGGGCGGCTGCATTGGCTGCGTGGTTTCCTGTCGGCGCAGATGGTGGCGACGGTGGGCCTGCTGCCATTCACCGCGATGCTGTTCGACCAGGCCTCGCTGGCCGGGCCAGTGGCCAACCTGTTGGCGATACCGTGGTGGAGCCTGGTGGTGGTGCCGTTGGCACTGCTGGGTACCGGCCTGGAGGCGCTCTGCCCCGGTGCCGGGTTGTGGCCGTGGCAGGCCTCGGCCTGGTGTTTCGAGCTGAGCATGGCGCCGCTGTCGTGGTTGGCGGAAAGCCGTTTTGCATTGTGGTGGCTGCCGGAGGCACGCGGGTTCGCATTGCCGCTGGCACTGGCCGGGGCGCTGTGGCTGCTGCTTCCGCGCGGGATTCCCGGCAAGCCGCTGGCATTGCTGCTGTGGCTGCCGTTGCTGTGGCCGCGACAGGAGTTGCCGCGGCGGGGAGAGGTCGAACTGGTGTTGTTCGACGTCGGGCAGGGGTTGTCGGTGCTGGTGCGTACCGCCGGGCACCGCCTGCTCTACGATGCCGGGCCGGCGGTGCGCGACGGCTTCGATGCCGGCGAACGCGTGGTGGTGCCGGCCTTGCACGCGTTGGGCGTGGGGCGGCTCGATGCGCTGGTCGTCAGCCACGGCGACAACGACCATGCCGGCGGTGCGGCAGCGGTGGTTGCCGCGCTGCCGGCGGCGGCCCGTTATGCGCCACCGGGGATGCCATCGGCACTGGCGATGGAGGCCTGCGTGGCCGGGCAGGGCTGGCAATGGGAGGGTGTCCGTTTCGAGTTCCTGCATCCGCATGCCGGTTTCCCCTACCTGCGCAACGAATCCAGCTGCGTGCTGCGGGTGCAGTCGCAATACGGCGCGGTGTTGCTGACCGGGGACATCGGCGAGGTCATCGAGGACGGGTTGGCCAAGCGCCAGCGCGGGCAGCTGCGTGCCGACGTGGTGCTGGCGCCGCACCACGGCAGCGGCGGCTCGTCACAGCCGGCGTTCGTGGCCGCCACGCGGGCGCAGCTGGTACTGGTATCGGCCGGCCACCGCAACCGGTTCGGTCATCCGCGGCCGGAGGTGGTCGAGCGCTGGCGGCGTTCCGGTGCAGAGGTGCTGGTCACCGCCGACAGCGGCATGGTCAGGGTCTGGCTGGGCAGGGAAGGCCTGCAACTGCGCGAACGCCGGGTCTGGCGCCGCCGTTCGTGGGACGCCGCCGGGCGGGAACGGGCGGCTGCTATCCTATCGACCGACGAACAGGCGGCCTCGGCGCCGGAGGGTTGAAACGTGTGGGAACTGGTCAAGGCCGGCGGTTGGCCGATGGTGCCGCTGCTGCTGCTGGGCGTGCTGGCTTTGGCGATTGTCCTGGAGCGTTTCTGGAGCCTGCGCCGCAACGAGGTGCTGCCGCCGGGGCTGGGGCAGGAGGTGCGCAATTGGGCCGCGCGCGGCAAGCTCGACGCGTCCCACATCGAATCGCTGCGCGCCAACTCGCCGCTGGGCGCCCTGCTGGCTGCGGCGCTGGAAGCCCGCAACCGTCCGCGCGATCAGCTGCGTGAGCGCATCGAGGACGCCGGCCGCCACCTGGTCCACCGCATGAGCCGCTACCTGAACGCGCTGGGTACCATCGCCTCGGCCGGGCCGCTGCTGGGTCTGCTGGGCACGGTGATCGGCATGATCCAGATGTTCCTGGGCATCCTCGACCACGGCGTGGGCGACGTGAACCAGCTGGCCGGCGGCATCGGCAAGGCACTGGTGTGCACCGCCACCGGCATGATCGTGGCGATCCCCGCGCTGATGTTCCACCGCTATTTCCGCGGGCGCATCGACGGCTACGTGATCGAGATGGAACACGAGGCAAGCGCGTTGCTGGACACGCTCGACGGCCGCCCGGCGGTAATGGCCGCCGGCCGCAAGGCGGCGCAGGCGACGGCACCGGCCAAGGCCTGACCCGGCATGCGCATCCGCAACGACCGTGCCCAGGACGAACCGCACATCGATCTGGTGCCGCTGATCGACGTGATCCTGGTGCTGATCATCTTCTTCGTGGTCACCACCACCTTCGATGCGCGCTCGACCCTGCAGGTGCAGCTGCCCACGGCCAGCCAGCAGCAGAACAGCGAGCCGCCGCGCGCATTGAGCGTGCTGGTCAATGCCGAGGGCCGCTATTTCATCAACGACCAGGAAGTGCTGCGCAACGACGTCGAATCGGTCAAGCGCACCATCGTGCAGGTGGCCGGCGACGACCGCGAGCAGACCGTATTGCTGCGCGCCGACGCGCGCACGCCCTACCAGGCGGTGGTGACGGTGCAGGATGCGCTGGGCCAGCTCGGTTTCCGCCGCATCGCCATCGCCACCGCGCCGGACGTGCAGCGATGAACACCAGCGAGAGCGCGTGGCGGATCTACCGGCGCCTGCTCGGCTTCGCGCGCCCCTATCGCGGCCTGCTGGTGCTGGCCGGGCTGGGCATGCTGGTCGAGGCGGGCGCGGGCAGCTATTTCGTGGCGATGATGAGCCCGGTCACCAACAGCTTGGTGAACCCGGAAGACATCAACCTGTGGATGCCGGTGGCCATCGTCGGCCTGTTCCTGCTGCGCGGCGTGGCCGGCTACCTGACCGACATCGGCATGGGCAAGGCCGCGCGCAGCATCGCCCGCGACCTCCGCGTGCGCGTGCTCGACAAGTACCTGCGCCTGCCGGGGCAGCGCTTCGATGCCGAGCCGGTGCCATCGATGCTGGTGCGGCTGGGCTCGGACAGCGACCAGGTGGCGCAGGCCGCGGTGGATGCGATGAAGGTGGTGCTGCAGCAATCGCTGCAGGCGCTGGGCTCGCTGCTGGTGATGCTGTACCTGAGCTGGCAGGTGACGCTGGCGATCTTCGTGCTGGCGCCGCCGCTGGCATGGGTGATGAACAAGGTCGCCAAGCGCTATCGCCGGATCAGCCACCGCATCCAGGAAAGCGGCGCGGAATTGCTGCAGTCCGCCGACCAGACGCTGTCCGCCAACCAGGAAGTGAAGGTGTATGGCGCCCAGCGCAGTGAGCTGGAGCGTTATTCGGTACTGGCCAACACCAACCTGAAGCTGGCGATGAAGGTGGAGGCCACCCGCAGCATTTCCTCGGCGATGGTGCAGCTGATCGGCTCGGTGGGGTTGGCGGCACTGCTGCTGATCGCCGGCCACGAGGCTGCCGCCGGACGCCTGACCGTGGGTGATTTCGTCGGCCTGATGATGGCGATGATGGCGATCATCCCCGCGCTCAAGCAGTTGACCAACGTGCAGAACATGACCCAGCGCGGCATCGCCTCGGCGCAGCGCCTGTTCCTCGTGCTCGATGCCGAGGACGAGCCGGATGGCGGCACCCGCGCACTGGCGCGGGCCGAGGGTGTGCTGGAATTCCGCCACGTCACCGCGCGCTACCCGGAGCAGGCGCAGCCGGCGCTGGAGGACGTCAGCTTCGTCGCGTGCCCGGGCACGGTGACGGCCATCGTCGGCCGCTCCGGCAGCGGCAAGTCCACGCTGATCAAGCTGATCCCGCGGTTCTACGAGCCGGAGGCCGGGCAGATCCTGCTCGACGGCCACCCGTTGCAGGACTACCGGCTGGCCGACCTGCGCCGGCAGATCGCGCTGGTCGGGCAGCAGGTGGTGCTGTTCGACGGCAGCGTCGCCGACAACATCGCCTACGGCGAACTGCAGGACCGCAGCGCGGGGCAGCTGCAGCAGGCCATCGACAACGCCAATGCGCGCGAATTCGTCGAGCAGCTGCCGCAGGGCGTGGACGCGTCGGTCGGGCCCAAGGGCGGGCGCCTGTCCGGTGGCCAGCGCCAGCGCCTGGCGATCGCGCGGGCGATGCTCAAGGACGCGCCGGTGCTGATCCTCGACGAGGCCACCGCCGCGCTGGACAACGAATCCGAACGGCTGGTGCAGGAGGCATTGCAGAAGCTGATGCCGGACCGCACCACGCTGGTCATCGCCCATCGCCTGTCCACCATCGAGCATGCCGACCAGGTGCTGGTGATGGACCAGGGGCGCATCGTCGAGCGCGGCACGCACCGGGAGCTGCTGGCGCTGGGCGGGCTGTACGAACACCTGTACCGCATGCAGTTCCGGGAAAGGCAGGAGTGATGGCAGGAAAAGGGACGCAGACGCCGGCGTGGTGGTACGACGGCGCGCCGGTACCGTTGCCCGCGCGGCTGCTGGCGCCGCTGTACGGCGCCGTCGCCGGCCTGCGCCGCGGCCTGTACCGGCGCGGTTGGCTGCGCAGCCGGCAGGTGCCGGCGCCGGTGATCGTGGTCGGCAACATCACCGCCGGCGGCACCGGCAAGACGCCGTTGACCATCGAACTGGTCGAGCGCCTGCGCGCGGCCGGCTGGAAACCGGGCGTGGCCAGTCGCGGCTACGGCCGCGACGAGGCCGGTACCGCGCGCTGGATCACCCCGGAGCTGGCGCCGGAACTGGGCGGCGACGAACCGGTGCTGATCGCATGGAAGACCGGCGTGCCGGTGCGCGTGGACAAGGACCGCGTCGCCGCCGCCAAGGCACTGCTGGCGGCCGGTTGCGACGTGGTGGTCTGCGACGACGGTCTGCAGCATTACCGGCTGGCGCGTGACATCGAGATCGAGGTGGTCGATGCGCAGCGCCGCTACGGCAACGGCCGGCCGATGCCGGCCGGGCCGCTGCGCGAGCCGGTGGCGCGCGCGGCCGACTGCGATTTCCGCGTGGTCAATCTGGGCCAGGCCAGCGACGACGTGCAGGCCCCGGCGGCATCGGGTTTCGGCGAATGGGCGATGCGGCTGCGCATCGACGTCGCCCGCCCGTTGCGCGGCGGCCGCGAGCGACCGTTGCAGGGCTTTGCCGGGCTGCGCGTGCATGCGGTGGCCGGCATCGCCCACCCGCAGCGCTTCTTCCAGATGCTGCGTGCGCGCGGCATTGGCGTGGTCCCGCATGCCTTCGCCGACCACCATCGCTACCAGACATTGGACCTGTCCTTCGGCAGCGAGTTGCCGGTGCTGATGACCGAGAAGGATGCGGTCAAGTGCCGGGCCTTCGCCAACGACTGGCATTACGCGGTGCCGCTGCAGGCCGAACTGCCGGCCGCGTTCTGGGTGGCGCTGCTGGACCGGCTGGGCAAGCTGGCGCGCGCTTGATCCTTCTCCCTTCGGGGTGAAGGCGTGTTGCTTGCGGGCCATTGGCTCGCACACGCCTGAACGCCCGGCGCGCTGCGCCGGGCCGGGGCGCGGAGCGAGGTGCCCCGAAGGGGCGGATGAGGGTACGAGTGAAGTTTCATGCACCATTTTGTTCAAAAAGCGGTGTCCTGATTGTTTTCCGCCCGGGCGCGTGGCGACGCGTTCATCATCGCGCTCCCGATAATTCCTTGCGGCGCGGCTTCGCCTCGTACCCTCTCCCCAACTGCTCTCCCGGAGGGAGAGGGATTATCGAATTCGGCCCGTGATGGGCGAGGAGTTGAGATGAACAACGTTCCCGATTTCGTGGTGGCAATCCCGGCGCGCTACGCCTCAACGCGGCTGCCCGGCAAGCCGCTGGCCGCGTTGGCGGGCGTGCCGATGGTGGTGCACGTGGCCCGGCGCGCGCTGGCGGCGGGTGCGCGCGAGGTCTGGGTGGCGACCGACGATGCCCGCATCGCCGCCGCGCTGGAAGGATTCGACGGCGTGCGCGTGGCGATGACCCGCGCCGACCATGCCTCCGGCACCGACCGGCTGGCCGAGTGCGCGCGGCAGGCCGGCTGGGGCGAGCAGGACATCGTGGTCAACCTGCAGGGCGACGAGCCGTTCGCCCCGGCTGCCGGCATCCGCGCGGTGGCGGCGACGCTGGCCGGCAGCGGCGCGCCGATGGCGACGCTGGCCACGCCGGTCGAGGATGCGCCGACCCTGTTCGACCCCAACGTGGTCAAGCTGGTGCGCAATGCGCAGGGTGACGCGCTGTATTTCAGCCGGGCGCCGATCCCGTGGCACCGTGACGCCTTCGCCCGGTCGCGCGACGCGCTGCCGCCGGGGCAATGGCTGCGCCACATCGGCATCTACGGCTACCGCGCCGGGTTCCTGCAGCGTTTCGCGGCGATGCCGCCGGGCACCCTGGAGCAGGTCGAGTCGCTGGAACAGCTGCGCGTGCTGGAGGCGGGCTTCCGCATCGCGGTGTCGCTGTCGCCGGAGTCGTTCCCGCCGGGTATAGACACGCCGGAAGACCTGGCCCGCGCCGACGCGCTGATGAGGGCCACGGCTTGAAGCTGCTGGTGATCTGCCTGGGCAACATCTGCCGCTCGCCGATGGGCGAGGGCGCGCTGCGCGCGCGGCTGGCGGCGTCGCCGCTGGCCGGGCGGGTCGAGGTGGATTCGGCCGGCACCTCGGGTTGGCACCGCGGGCAGGCGCCGGACCCGCGCGCCATCGCCTGCGCCGCCCGCCACGGCGTGGATATCGCCGGCCTGCGCGCGCGGCCGTTGCAGCACAAGGATTTCCGGCATTTCGACTACATCCTGTGCGCGGATGCCCGCAACCTGGACGACGCGCGGGTACTGGCGCCGCCGGACGCCCATGACCGGGCCGTGCTGTGGCTGCCGTGGGCCGGCATTGCCGGCACCAGCGAGGTGCCCGATCCCTGGTACGGCGACGAGGCCGATTTCGAGCACAGCTGGGCCCTGCTGGACGCCGCGGCGCAGGCCACGGTGCGACGTCTGGCGGATACGGTCGAGTCCGGCATAATCGGCCCATGAATGCTCAGAGCACGATGGAACTCCCCCGGTCCGGCATCTGGCTCAACGCGGCCCCGTCCACGTTGCGGGACCACGCCGGACGCCCGCTGGTGCTGGCCTTCGTCAACGGTGCCTCGGTCTGGTGCATGCAGCGGCTGGCCGAAGTGGCGCAGTGGCAGGCGCGCAACCCGGGGCGCCTGCAACTGCTGGTGGCGCAGGTACCGCGCTTCGATTTCGAGCGCGAGCCGCAGCCGGCGCTGAAGCTGCTGCGCCGGCACGGCATCAGCGCGCCGATCCTGCTGGATGCGCAATGGGAAGCGTGGCGTTCCTTCGGGGTCGAGGCGTGGCCGACGCTGCTGTTGCTCGATGCACAGGGGCAGGAGCGTGAGCGCCTGGTAGGCGCTGCCGGCGACCTGGAGCGGGCCCTGAATACCCTGTGCGAAGGGCTTTCGGCGCCACTGGATGAAGACCTGCGCGGCAACCGCGAAACCAGCCCGGAGCCGCGTCTGCCACTGCGCTTCCCGGCCGGGTTGGTGGCCAGCGCCGACCGCCTCTACGTCGCCGATACCGGCCACCACCGCATCCTCGAATGCACCCATTCCGGCCGTGTGCTGCGCCAGTTCGGCGTCGGCAGTGCCGACCTGGTCAACGGCCCGGCCGGCGAAGCCGCGTTCAACCGCCCGCACGGCATGGTGCTGGAGCGCGAGACGCTGTACGTGGCCGACACCGGCAACCACGCGCTGCGGCGCATCCACCTGCCCAGCGGACAGGTCGAGACCCTGTGCGGCAACGGCCGCGCCGGCGAGCCGGTGGCGGGAGTGCTGGCGCAGCCGTGGGACAGCCCGCTGAACCATCCGCAGGACATCGCCATCGCCGACAACCAGCTGTACATCGCGATGGCCGGCGACAACCGTGTCTGGAGCTATGACCTCGGCCTGCGTTCGCTGCGCTGGCGCGTGGGCGCGGGGGTGATGGAAGTGCGCGACGGCGGCGGCCACCTCGCCGCGCTGGCGCAGCCCTGCGGGCTGGTGGCGGTGCAACAGGTACTGTACGTCTGCGACGCGCTGGGTTCGGCGATCCGCTCGGTGCAACTGCGCGGCGACGTGGTGCAGACGCTGGTCGGGCAGGGACCGTGGGAATTCGGCAGCACCGACGGCCCGCGCGCGCAGGCCCATCTGCAATACCCGCAGGCGATCGCGATGGGTAGCGAATCGCCGCTGCTGTGGATCGCCGACGCCGGCAACGGCTGCCTGCGCACCCTGCGTCTGGGTGGCGGCGACCTGACCACCGTCAACCTGCCGCGGCGCCTGCATGGCCCGGCGGCGCTGGCGGTGGCGGCCGGCGCGGTGTGGATTGCCGAAAGCGACGCCCACGCCATTCTGCGTTTCGACCCGGTTAGCGGCGAATTGAGCAACGTGCCGATCGAGGAATGAGCGGCAAGGCAACCAGCGGCTTCGATGGCAAGGCATTTGCGGCGGCGCTGAGCACCGCGCCGGGTGTCTACCGCATGTACGCGACCGACGACACGCTGCTGTACGTCGGCAAGGCGCGCGCGCTGCGCAACCGCGTCGGCAGTTATTTCAACGGCTCGCCCAAGACCCGGCGGATCATGCTGATGCTGGCGCAGGTGGCGCGGATGGACGTGACCGTCACCCGCACCGAGGCCGAGGCGCTGCTGCTGGAAAACCAGCTGATCAAGTCGCTGGCCCCGCGCTACAACGTCTCCCTGCGCGACGACAAGACTTACCCGCAGGTACTGTTGACCCGCGAGCAATGGCCGCGCATCGCCCTGCATCGTGGCCCGCGTTCCATTCCGGGCCGCTATTTCGGCCCGTATCCCGGCGTGGGCGCAGTGCGCGAAACGCTCAACCTGATGCACAAGCTGTTCAAGCTGCGCAGTTGCGAGGACAGCGTGTTCCGCAATCGCTCGCGGCCGTGCCTGCAATACCAGATCGGTCGCTGCAGCGCGCCGTGCGTGGGGCTGGTGGCGCAGGATGATTACGACGAATCGGTGCGGCGTGCGGCACTGTTCCTCGAAGGCAAGAGCGACCAACTGGCCGACGAATTGGTGCAGGCGATGCAGCAGGCCAGCGATGCGCTGCAGTTCGAGCGCGCCGCGCGCCTGCGCGACCTCGTTGCCTCGCTGCGCAGCATGCAGAACCGGCAATACGTGGATGGCCGCGCCGCCGACCTCGACGTGCTGGCCTGCGCGATGCAGGGCGCCAGCGCCTGTGTGCTGCTGCTGGCGTTCCGCGATGGCCGCAACCTCGGCACCCGCGCGTTCTTCCCGCGTACCAATGGCGAAGACAGCGCCGCCGAAGTGCTGGCAGCGTTCGTGTCGCAGTACTACGTCGAACACGCGCCACCGCCGGAAGTGCTGCTGGATCGCGAAATCCCCGAAGCGGAAATGATCGAAGTGGCGCTGGGTGCAGCGGCCGAGCGCAAGGTCGCGCTGAAATGGAACGTGCGTGGCGAGCGTGCCGGCTACGTCGAACTGGCCGCGCGCAATGCGCAGATCACCCTGGTTGCGGAGTTGGATAGCCGTGGCGCGCAGCACGCACGCAGCGAGGCATTGCGCGAAATTCTGGGGCTGGCCGAGCCGGTAAAGCGCGTGGAGTGCTTCGACATCAGCCACACGATGGGCGAGGCAACGGTGGCCTCGTGCGTGGTGTTCGATGCCACCGGCCCGGTGCGCGCGCAGTACCGCCGCTACAACATCAGCGGCATCGAGCCGGGCGACGATTACGCGGCCATGCACCAGGCCATCGACCGCCGCTTCCGCCGCGCGGTGGAGGAGCAGGGCGTGCTGCCGGACGTGCTGCTGATCGACGGTGGCGCTGGGCAACTGGCGCAGGCGCAGGCCGCGTTGGCCGACCTCGGCGTGGAAGGCGTGTTGCTGGTCGGCGTGGCCAAGGGCGTGGAGCGCCGCGCCGGCCACGAGGCGCTGGTGCTGCCGGACGGGCGCGAGCTGCGCCCCGGCGCGGCGTCACCGGCCCTGCAGTTCATCCAGCAAGTGCGTGACGAAGCACACCGCTTCGCCATCACCGGCCACCGCGGGCGCCGGCAGAAGGCGCGCATGACCAGCAAGCTGGAAGACATCGAGGGCATCGGCCCGAAGCGCCGCGCCAGCCTGCTCAAGCATTTCGGCGGCATGGCCGGGCTCAAGGCCGCCGGCGAGGCCGAGATCGCGCGCGTGGAAGGCATCAACGCGGCGCTGGCCGCGCGCATCTACGCTAACCTTCATGGACTGTCGGTGCCCGATCCGACGGCGGAGCAGTAACGCAATGAAGTTGACCATCCCCACCTGGCTGACCCTGCTGCGGATCGTGATGATCCCGGTGCTGGTGCTGGTGTTCTATCTCCCCTACAAGTGGACGAACTTCGCCGCCGCGGCGATCTTCGGCCTGGCCGCGATCACCGACTGGCTCGACGGCTGGGTGGCGCGCCGCTACGAACTGCACTCGGCATTCGGCGCCTTCCTCGACCCGGTGGCCGACAAGCTGATGGTGGCGGTGGCGTTGTTCCTGATCGTGCAGGGCCACCCGACGCCGTGGATGGCGTTCTGGGCGGCGGTGATCGTCGGCCGCGAGATCGCGGTGTCGGCGCTGCGCGAGTGGATGGCCGAGATCGGCCAGCGCGCCAAGGTACGGGTGGCGATGATCGGCAAGGTCAAGACCACCGCGCAGATGGTCGCGCTGCTGTGCCTGCTGTATTCGGTTTCGCCCAACACCTCGGTGGTCGAGATCTGGATGGGCGGGCCGATTTTCCACGTCGGCGACTGGATGCTGGCGATCGCCGCGGTGCTGACCCTGGTGTCGGGCGTGCAGTACCTGCACGCGGCCTGGCCGAGCCTGCGCGAGGACGAGATCGCGGCGCGCGCGCAGTCGCGGAAAAAGTGAAAACGGCGTGTTGACAGGTAGGCGATTGCATGTAGAATTTCGCCTCCCAAGCGGGAATAGCTCAGTTGGTAGAGCGCAACCTTGCCAAGGTTGAGGTCGCGAGTTCGAGTCTCGTTTCCCGCTCCAATGTCGAACGATGCCGCGGTCGATCCGCAGCCTGGTCCGAAGGGAATCGTTGCAAACGCTGGCGCATTGTTCGGTTGACCTGTAGAATGCGCGGCTCCCAAGCGGGAATAGCTCAGTTGGTAGAGCGCAACCTTGCCAAGGTTGAGGTCGCGAGTTCGAGTCTCGTTTCCCGCTCCAAATTCCGAAAGAACCCCGGCAGCGGGGTTTTTTCATGGCCCCCATCCCTGGGGACCACCCTTCGGGCGGCTTCGCCGTGAAAAACGGCGGTCCTGCCGTTTTTTCATATCAGGGCGATACACTCGTCGCCCTGATGGAAACAGTTGATGGCCTGGTAGCAGAGTGGTTATGCAGCGGATTGCAAATCCGCGTACGCCGGTTCGATTCCGACCCAGGCCTCCATTCAAAGCCCTGATTCTTCAGGGCTTTTTCTTTGCCTGTCGTCCGGTGAAGGGATATCTGCGTCGTCCGGTGAAGGGATATCTGCCTACGGCATGAAGAAAACCCGCGCCGGCTGTGGTCGGCGCGGGTCCGGGGTGCCGCAGGAAGCCGGGATTCAGCCCGTTGCGCTCAACGGGGCGTTGCTGCCGTGCACGTCCGGCCAGCGCTTGAGGATGGCGGCGCGGATGCCGCTGGCGTCGATGCCGGCCTCGGCCAGCAGGTCCTCGCGGCTGGCGTGGTGCTGGAAGCTGTCGGGCAGGCCCAGGTGCAGCACCGGCATCACGATGGCCTCGGCACCAAGCAGTTCGGCCACGCCCGAGCCGGCGCCACCGGCGACCACGTTGTCCTCGATGGTGACGAAGGCGTCGTGGCTGCGCGCCAGTTCCAGCAGCAGCGCCTTGTCCAGCGGTTTGACGAAGCGCATGTTGACCACGCTGAGCCCGAGTTCGCGCCCCACCTGTTCTGCGGCGGCGACGGTCGCGCCGAAGGCGAGCAGGGCGATGCGGTGGCCCTGCACGCGCAGCTGCGCCTTGCCGATTTCCAGCGTGGACAGGTCGTTGCCGGCGGCGACGCCGGGGCCGGTGCCGCGCGGGTAGCGCACCGCCGCCGGGCCGCTGTAGCGCAGGCCGGTGCTGAGCATCTGCCGGCATTCGGCTTCGTCGGCCGGGGCCATCACCAGCATGTTCGGCACGCAGCGCAGGAAGCTCAGGTCGAGGTTGCCGGCGTGGGTGGCGCCGTCCGGGCCGACCACGCCGGCGCGGTCGATGGCGAACAGCACGTCCAGGTCCTGGATGGCGACGTCGTGCACCAGTTGGTCGTAGGCGCGCTGCAGGAAAGTGGAGTAGATCGCCACGACGGGTTTGGCGCCCTGCGTGGCCATGCCCGCGGCCAGCGTCACCGCGTGCTGCTCGGCGATGGCCACGTCGAAGTAGCGCTCGGGGTATTCCTTGCTGAAGCGCACCAGCCCCGAGCCTTCGCGCATCGCCGGGGTGATGCCCATCAGCTGCGGTTCGGCAGCGGCGGCGTCGCACAGCCAGTCGCCGAACACGTCGGTGTAGGTGGGTTTCTTCGGCGCGCCCTTGGCCGGCAGGCCCTTGCTCGGGTCGAACGGGCCGACGGCGTGGTAGCCGATCTGGTCGCCCTCGGCCGGTTCGTAGCCCTTGCCCTTGGTGGTCATCACGTGCAGCAGGTGCAGCCCCTTCTTGCCCTTGAGGGTCTTGAGGGTGGACAGCAGTAGCGGCAGGTCGTGGCCGTCGATCGGGCCGGTGTAGTGGAAGCCCATCTGCTCGAACGCGGTGGACGGCACGAACATGCCCTTCCACTGTTCCTCCCAGCGCTTGACGAAGCGCGCCGGCGGGCTGCTGCGCTTGTCGCCGAGGATCTTCTTGCCGCCCTCGCGCAGGGCGTTGAGGGTGCGGCTGGCGGTGGCGCGGCCGAGCATCTTGGTCAGCCCGCCCACCGCCTCGGAGATGGACATGTTGTTGTCGTTGAGGATGACCAGCAGGTCCGGCTCCTCGTCCATGCCGCCGGCGTGCGCCAGCGCCTCGAAGGCCATGCCGGCGGTCATCGCGCCGTCGCCGATCACCGCCACCATCTTGCGCCCGTCGCCTTGGCGCTGGCGGGCGATGGCCATGCCCAGCGCGGCGGAAATGGAGGTGGAGGAATGGCCGACGCCGAAGGTGTCGTACTCGCTCTCCTCGCGCTTTGGGAACGGCGCCACGCCGTCCTTCTGCTTGACCGTGTGGATGCTGTCGCGGCGGCCGGTGAGGATCTTGTGCGGGTAGGTCTGGTGGCCCACGTCCCACACCAGCTGGTCGACCGGGGTGTCGTAGAGGTAGTGCAGGGCGGTGGTGAGTTCGATCACGCCCAGCCCGGCGGCGAAGTGGCCGCCGCTCTTGCCCACCGATTCGATCAGGTAGTCGCGCAGCTCGCCGGCGACCGCGGGCAGCTCGGCTTCGTCGAACGTGCGCAGGTCGTGCGGGGTCTGGATGCGCGAAAGGCGCGGATAACGGGCGGAGTCGATCATTTTCTTCGTGCTTCAAGCAAGGCGCCATTTTCGCCCCCATTCCGGGGTGGGGCAAGCAAAGCGCCGATACGGGCAGTCTCGGCCCATGCCCGTATGAGCGGCGTGAGTCGCGACCGGAGTTTTATCGGGGAAGGCCCGGTCGCGACTCACGTCGCTCCGGCACGGGCGTGGCAGGGCGTCAGGTGCCGCGGCGCAACGCGCTCTTGGGCAACTGCGCCTTCAGGAAGGCCATCTGGTCAGCCAGGATGTTGCGGTTGGACAGGATCAGGTGCTCGATCCAGCTCGGCCGGTACGGCACCGCCAGCAGCGGCATGTTGGCCTGCTGCGGGGTGCGGTTGGCCTTGCGCGAGTTGCAGTGGAAGCAGGCGCTGACCACGTTCTCCCAGACGTCGCGGCCGCCCTTGGACAGCGGCATGACGTGGTCGCGGGTCAGGTGCGGGCGGCTGAACTGCTGGCCGCAGTACAGGCACAGCTGCGCGTCGCGGGCGAACAGCGCGGTGTTGGTCAGGTTGGGTGTGGGGTCGATGGCGCGCGAGCGTGCATGGCCGCGGGTGGCGATGATCGGGTGCAGGTCCAGCCCGCTGCGCAGGCCGGTGCGCCGGCTGGTGGCGCCATGCACGTGCAGGCAGGGATCGCCGAGCGTCCATGCCACCGCGCCGCGGGCGTAGAGGCAGGTCGCTTCCTGCCAGTTGATCCAGTCGAGCACGCGACCATGCGCGTCCAGCGACAGCAGTCGCACGGAACCGAGGCGGTGCAGGGGAGGGGGCGAAAACCCGGTTTCCGGAGCGGGGAGGACGGCTCCGGTATCGATCAGACCACGCGGGGTAGTGTCTGTCTCCATCGGGAGAACAGCTTATACCCGATGTGTGACGGTTTGTGTAATTTCATAGGAGCGCACCAAGGTGCGCTCCTACGGGGGGATCACGCGCCGAAGCGGGTGGCGTCCATCGCCATCAGCGGCTCGGCGCCGCTCTGCATGCTGGCGGCATGGGCGAGGGTGCGCGGCAGGATGCGGGCGTAGTAGAAACGCGCGGTTTCCAGCTTGGCCTGCTTGAAGCCTTCCGGATGCGCCGAGGCCTGTGCGGCGGCGACGCTGCGCGCCCACCAATAGGCCAGTGCGACGTAGCCGCTGTAGAACAGGTAGTCCCAGCTGGCCGCGCCCAGTTCTTCCGGGTTCACCGCCGCGCGCTGCAGCACGTCGATGGTCAGCTTGCCCCATTCCTGCGCCTTGGCGCCCAGCACCGGCAGGAATTCGGCCACGGCCGGGTTGCCGGCGTTGGCGGCGATGAACTGCTCCACTTCGGCCAGGAACAGCTTCAGGCCGGCGCCCTGCGAGACGGCGGTCTTGCGGCCGATCAGGTCCAGCGCCTGGATGCCGGTGGTGCCTTCGTACAGGGTGGTGATGCGGGCATCGCGCGCCAGCTGCTCCATCCCGTGCTCGGCGATGTAGCCGTGGCCGCCGAAGCACTGCTGTGCATTGTAGGTGGCCTCGATGCTCCACTCGGTCAGGCAGGCCTTGACGATGGGGGTGAGGAAGCTGACCAGCGTGTCGGCGTCGGCGCGCACCTTCGCGTCGCCGGCGTGCTGGGCGGCGTCGAGCTGGGTGTAGGCGTGGGTGGCGAGCAGGCGGCCACCTTCGGTCAGCGCCTTGATCGTCAGCAGCATGCGGCGCACGTCGGGCTGGGCGATGATCGGGTCGGCCGGCTTGTCCGCCAGCAGCGCGCCCTTGGGCGCGCGCGACTGCAGGCGTTCGCGGGCATAGGCCAGCGCGCCCTGCCAGGCGCGCTCGGACTGCGACAGGCCCTGCACGCCCACGCCCAGGCGCGCGGAGTTCATCATCACGAACATTGCCTGCAAACCCTTGTGCGGCTGGCCGACGAGGTAGCCCTGGGCGCCGTCGAAGTTCATCACGCAGGTGGACGAGCCGTGGATGCCCATCTTGTGTTCCAGCGCGCCGCAACGCAGGGCATTGCGCTCGCCGAGGTTGCCGCTGCGGTCCACCTTGTACTTCGGGGTGACGAACAGCGAGATGCCCTTCGGGCCGGGAGGCGCGTCGGGCAGTTTGGCCAGCACGAGGTGGACGATGTTCTCGCTGAGATCGTGCTCGCCGGCGGTGATGAAGATCTTGGTGCCGGTGATCGAATAGCTGCCGTCGTCGTTCGGCTCGGCGCGGGTCTTGAGCAGGCCCAGGTCGGTGCCGGCGTGCGGCTCGGTCAGGCACATGGTGCCGGTCCAGTTGCCGGCCACCAGCGGCTTGAGGAAGGCGTCCTTCTGCCAGTCCTCACCGTAGTGCTTGAGCGCCTCGACCGCGCCATGCGACAGCATCGGGAACAGGCTCCACGACAGGTTGGCGGCCGACACCATCTCGCTCAGCGCCATGCCCAGCGTCTCCGGCATGCCCTGGCCGCCGAACTCCGGTGCGGCGGTCAGGCCGGTCCAGCCACCTTCGACGAACTGCGCATAGGCTTCCTTGAAGCCCGGCGCGGTGGTGACTTCGCCGGTGGCCTTGTCGAGCTTGCAGCCATGCTCGTCGCCGGTGGCGTTCAGCGGCGCCAGCACGCTGCCACTGAAGCGGCCGGCTTCTTCCAGCACGGCGTCGATCAATTCGGCGTTGGCGTCCTCAAGGCCCATCGCGGCGAACAGGGATTCGGCCTTGAGCACGTCATGCAGGGCGAAGCGGAGGTCGGTGAGGGGGGCGGTGTAGTTGCTCATCGTGTCATCTCGGGCAAAACGTGATGGGTCAGCGCAGCACGCCGGGCAGGCCGGGCGCCTGGTTGAGGCTGTTGCGGGATTTCACTTCGAAGCTGCGTTGCTTCTTTTCCTCGGGCGTGGCCTTGACCGTGCCCTCCAATTCGTAGAACAGCGAGCGGCCGCCGGCCAGTGCATCGGCCATGACGATGCGGGCCGGCGAACTCGGTTGCAGGCGCAGGGTGACCACGTCGGCCGACTCCGGGCCGATGGACAACCCGGGCGCGGCGCTCAAGGTGCCGGCGGCTTCATCGCCCACCTTCATCCGCAGCGCGATGTCGTCGAAGCGCATCGGCATCGAGCTGTAGTTGCGCAGGCGCAGTTCCACTTCCCAGTTGCCGTCGTTGCCGACGGTGAGCTGCTGGATGCCGGCGGCCGGTTCGGAAACCCGCTTCACCATGCCGCCGCCACACGAGGCGAGCGCGAGCGCGAGAAACGTGGTCAGGACGTACTGTAGGCGGAAGCGCATGCTGCTCGGTCCTCGGGTCCGGAGGGGATCGGCCAAAGGATACTACGCCGTATGGCGAACGTGGCCCGGGCCGCCGGCGGCCGCAGGAGCGGGATTTTCCCGCGCGGGCATCCAGACATGATCCACCCGTGGCGGACCCGCGCTGCCGGTACAGCGCTGGAGGGCGGTAGTCGCGCCCGATGCCAGTACCGCCGGGCCGTCACTCGACTGGTGCCATCACCTTCAGCGGCGCCAGGTCGTAGCCCATGTCGGCCGCCTGCCGCTTGAGCGACTCGAACAGGGCGCCGTCCATCGACGGCGAGCGCGACAGGATCCACAGGTACTTGCGGTCCGGCTCGCCGATCATCGCCCAGTGGTAGTCCGGGTCCAGCGCGATCACCCAGTAGTCCGCCCATACCCACGGCAGCCAGGACAGCCAGTCCGGCGCGAAGCGGACCTGCAGGCGTCCGGAATGCCCGTCCACGGCGCGGGCGACGCCCTCGGCTTCGATCAGCTTGCCGCTGTCCGTGCGGCAGCGGTTGAGCACGCTGATGCGGCCATCGGCACGCAGGCCGTAGCTGGCGGTGATGTCGGCCACGCATTTCTTCTGGAAGGGCGTGGGCAGGTGGGCGATCTCGTGCCACTGGCCGGCATAGCGGTCCAGATCGAGCGGTTCCACCGACTGCAGCGGCGGTGCCGCCCAGGCGGCGGTGGAGCACAGCAGCGACAACGACAGGAGCAGGCGATGGACATGCATGGTCTGGCCTCCGTGATTGTCCGGCAGGCTAAGCAAAGCCGCCCACGGCGGTGTGAAGCTTTCGTTCGATATCGCGCCGGGCGAGGAGGCGGGCAAACAAAAAGGGCCTGCATTTCTGCAAGCCCTTGAATCTTGTGGTGGCTCGGGACGGAATCGAACCGCCGACACGGGGATTTTCAATCCCCTGCTCTACCAACTGAGCTACCGAGCCACTTTGTTTTCGCGGCGTTGCCGCCAGCGAGGACGCGCATGATACGGAGGTCCGCCGGATTCGGCAAGGGAAAAACCGAAGAAATTTCCCGGCCGCCGCGCAAACAAAAACGCCGCATCTTTCGATGCGGCGTTTCCGTCTGGAGATGGTGGAGCCAGGGAGGATCGAACTCCCGACCTCGTCATTGCGAACGACGCGCTCTCCCAGCTGAGCTATGGCCCCGTGCGGCCCGCAAATTCTAGCGCGTGCTTTCCGGTTTCGCCAAGAGGGGGCGCAGCAGCGGTTCAAGTTGCTGCCTGCGCCAGCCGGCCAGTGGCGCGGGCCAGTCGCCGTTCTGCAGCAGGGCTTCCAGGTGCTTGCGCGAGGCGAGCAGGCCGTCGGGCAGGCCGAGTTCGCTGCCGTGCCTGGCCACGGCATCCTGCAGGCGCTTGATCGCGGCCTTGTTGGCGTCGGTGGCGGGCAGCGGTTGCGGCGCCTGGTCCTCGTCGGGCAGCGGGGTTTGAAGGGTCTGCCATACCGCCTGCGAGAGCTTGCGCGGGGCCTTGGGGAAACGCTCGAACAGGCGCAGCAGGGCGTCGTGGTCGGTCGGCGGCGTGCGCGCCAGGGTGGCGGCCAGTTCGTTGTCGAGGATCCAGCTGCGCGGCTTGTCGCTCTGCCGGGCCTGCTGGTCGCGCCAGCGCAGCAGCCGCAGCAGGCGGCGTTGCGCGTCGGTATCGAGGAACTGCGCCGCGCGCATGGACAGGTGCGGCCAACGCTCGCCTTCGTCGTTGTCGACGCCGGCCAGCAGGCGTTGTGCATCGTCCTGCATCCATGCCTGCCTGCCGAGTTCGTGCAGGCGCCGGTCGATGGCATCGTGCAGGGCGAACAGGTATTCGACGTCGTCCGCGGCATATTCGAGCTGCGCCGGCGACAGCGGGCGGCGCATCCAGTCCGAGCGTGTCTCGCCCTTGGGCAGGGTGGTGCCGGTGATCTCGGCGACCAGCTTCTGGTAGCCCATGCCGCCGCCGATGCCTGCCAGCGCGGCGCCGATCTGGGTGTCGAACAGCGGCCGCGGCAGCGCGCCGCAGGCGCACTTGAACGCCACCAGGTCCTCGCTGGCGCTGTGCATGACCTTGAGGATGGCGGTGTCTTCCAGCCACGGGCGCAGGGCGTCGGTCATGCCGGGGATCAAGGGGTCGATCAGCAGGATTTCGTCGTTCACCGCCATCTGCACCAGCGCCAGCTGCGGCCAGTAGGTGCGTTCGCGGATGAATTCGGTGTCCAGTCCGATGCGCGCGGGGCGTTGTTGATGGCGCGCTTCCAGTTCGGATGGGTGTTTGATCCAGTGAGCCACGTGTATTCCGTCGACGGCAGGGTTTGCCCGGGCAGGCGAGAATAGCCTAACGTCGCAGCGCCCCCGAGCGCGGGAACCGTATGGAAGGAAGTTTGCGCACAACCGGCAGGATGGTCCGCATGGCGCTGTGCGCCGCGCTGGCCTGTGCCGCGTGCGGGCGCCAGGCGCCGGAGGTTTCCGCGGTGGTGCCCGAAGCCATCGACCATGCCGCGGCGGGCGAAGCGGCGCGACCGGCGGTCGGCGCGCTGCCGATGGTCCTGCCGGATGCGCCGCCGCCGTGGGTGCCGTTGACGGTGGAGCTGCAGGCCGACGAAGTGCGCGGGGCACTGCGCAAGGCGGCGGCTGCACTGGCGGAAGGGCGGCTGTACCACGAGGCGGACGATGCAATTCCGCTTTACCTGGCGGTGCTGGCGCTGCAGCCGGACAACCGCGAGGCCACGCGCGGGTTGCGCAAGGCGAGGGCGCAACTGCTGGCCTCGGCCCGCGGCCTGCTGGAGCAACCCGAGGACCAGCGCAGGGCGCTGGCCGATGCGGCCGAACGGATGGCGGTGGCGGTGTACCTGGCGCCGGAAGGCAAGCCCGAGCTGGAATTGCAGCAGCGCGTGCAGGTGGCGCGCCGGCTGCTGGCGCTGAACCGGGCCGGCGAGGATGCGCTGCGCAAGGGGCGGTTCGACGAGGAAGGCGGCGCGCTGGCCGCGTTCACCGAGGTGCTGGCGCTGGACCCGGGCAACAGCCGCGCGCGGCAAGGAGTGGCGGCGGTGGAAAGCGGCCTGCTGCGCGCCGCCGAGGAGGCGGCCGCGCTGGCCGATTTCGATGCCGCGCTGCGTTTGCTCGACCGTGCCGCGAAGATCCGCGATGACGCCCCGACCGTGGCCGATGCACGCTTGCGCATCGAAGCCATGCGCATGGCGCAGCTGGCTGCGTTGCGCGACGGCGGCCTGCGCGACCTCACCTCACCCAAGGGCCTCAAGGACGCGCGCGAGAAGCTGGAGCGGGCGCTGCGCATCGCCCGGCCCGGCGACGAGGCGGTGGCGGTGCTGCGGCAGCGCATCGAACTGGCCGCGCATTACGGCAGTTTCCGCCCCGGGCAGGTGTTCACCGACGCCCTGCTCGATGGCGGGCGCGGGCCGCAGATGATCGTGGTCCCGCATGGCGGCTTCCAGATGGGCGCGACCAATGGCGAGCCGGGGGCGGTCGATGCCGAGCGGCCGCAGCATTACGTGCGCTTCGAGCGCGGCTTCGCCATGTCGATCACCGAGGTCACCGTGGCCGAGTTCGGCCGTTTCGTGGCCGCGGCCAATGCCCGCCCGCGCGCTGTCCGGCGCGGGCATTCGGTGGTCTACGACGAGCGCAGCGGCAACTTCATCCGCCGCAGCGGCGTGGATTGGCGGTCCGGCTACAACGGTGCCAGGGCCACGCCGGACGATCCGGTGATGCACGTCAGCGTGCGCGATGCCGAGGCCTATGCGGCATGGCTGTCCGAGCAGACCGGGCGCTATTACCGGCTGCCGAGCGAGGCGGAGTTCGAATACGCCCTGCGCGCCGGCAGCACCGGGCGCTACCCGTGGGGGAACGCCGGGGTGCCGCCGGAGGGCAGCGGCAATTTCACCGGCGGCGAGGACGTCTCGCCCAGCGGCCGCCACTGGAAGAATGCCTTCGTCGGCTATGGCGACGGCTACTGGGGCGCGGCGCCGGTCGGCCGCTTCCGCGCCAATGCCTGGGGCCTGCACGACATGGCCGGCAACCTCAGCGAATGGGTGGCCGATTGCTGGCACGCCAGCTACCGGCGCGCGCCGGCCGATGGCGCGGCCTGGTACAACCCCGGCTGCCGGCAGCGCGTGGTGCGCGGCGGCAACTGGGCCAACGCGCCGGAGCAGACCCGCGCGGCATGGCGGCTGTCGCAGGACTCGGACATGACCAGCGCGCGCATCGGCTTCCGGCTGGTGCGCGGCATCTGACGCGGCGCGCTACCATCGCCGTGGCAGACCCGGCGATGGAGATTCCCGATGCGACAGGACCCTGTTGGCAACCCGCGCGACCCGCGCCGCCGCCGTGGCGTCGGCGGCCTGCGCTGGATCGTCCTGCTCGGCTTCGCCATCTACGGCGGCTGCTACTACTTCAGCAACCGCACGGTGGACCCGTATACCGGCGAAAAGGTGCTGATCGACGCGTCGCTCGACGCCGAGAGCGAGAAGGCGCTGGGCCTGCAGGCCTACCAGCAGATCCTGTCGCAGGAGCGGCCGGTCGATCCCAACTCGCAGGTGGCGCGGCAGATCCGCGGGATCGCGCAGCGGCTGATCGCCAAGGTCGAGCCGGTGGAGGCGGCGCTGGCGGCCGAGCACGGGCAGGCGCCCAACCGCTTCTCGCAGGGCTTCGACTGGGAAGTGAACGTGCTGCAATCGGACCAGGCCAACGCGTTCTGCCTGCCCGGCGGCAAGATGGCCGTCTACACAGGGCTGGTGCCGGTGGCGAAGAACGCCGATGCGATGGCGGTGGTGATGGGCCACGAGATCGCCCACGCGCTGCTGCGCCACGGCGCGCAGCGCATGGCGCAGCAGAAGCTGACCGAGATCGGTCAGATGGCCGGTGCCGCCGGCGGCATGGATGCGCAGCAGCAACAGATGCTGATGTCCGCCTTCGGCTACGGCTACCTGCTGCCCTATGCGCGCACCCACGAAACGCAGGCCGACGAAGTGGGGCTGATGCTGGCCGCGGCAGCCTGTTTCGACCCGCAGGAAGCGGTGCCGCTGTGGGAGCGCATGGGCGCGGCCAGCGGCGGGCAGGCGCCGCCGGAGTTCGCCTCTACCCACCCCAATCCCGGCACCCGCATCCAGAACCTGCAGGCGCTGATGCCCAAGGCGATGGAATACCGGCAGCGGTTCTGCGAGACGGCGCAGGCGAATTGATTCGTGGATGCGGGGCAAGCTCCCGCGCAAATGGCCATGCGTCTCGCAGGTGCCGGGCTTGCCCGGCACGAGGCATTGCCGGGAAAGCTTAAAGCTTCATGCGGGGCAAGCCCCGCATCTACGAGGGGTCGATGACCTGCACGTCCACCGTGCCGTCGCCCACGCGTGCATGCAATGTATCGCCGGCCTGGAGCTGCGCGGTCGAACGCACCAGCGCGCCGTCATCGGCACGGGTGAGGATCGAGTAGCCGCGCGCCACCGTGGCCAGTGGGCTCACCGCTTCCAGCGAGCGGGCGATGCCGCGCAGACGCAGGGCGTTGCGTTGCAGTTGCCGTGCCATCGCCGCCTGCGTGCGTGGGGCCAGCATCGACAGCCGTTCGGCGAGCAGGGCGAGGCGGCGGCCGGGCCGGGTCGCGCGCAGCACTGCGTTGCCATGCGCCAGCCGCGCGTGCCGCTGTTGCAGCTGCCGTTGCCAGCAGGCATGCAGGCGCGCGAGCGCGGCCTGCTGGCGTTGCCGCAGCAGCGCCAGCCGCGCCTGCGGGCTGCCCGCCTGCAGGCGCAGCGCGGCGCGGTCGGCGCGCTGCATCGCCTGGTTCAGTACGTGCGCCTGCCGTTGCGCGAGGCGGTGCTGCAGGTGGCGCAGGCGCGCGCCGAGGTCGCGCCGGTCCGGCACCAGCAGCTCGGCGGCCACCGAGGGGGTCGGTGCGCGCAGGTCGGCGGCGAAGTCGGACAGGCTGAAATCGGTCTCGTGGCCGACCGCCGACACCACCGGCGTGGCGCAGGCGGCGATCGCGCGCGCCAGCTGTTCGTCGTTGAACGCCCACAGGTCTTCCAGCGAGCCGCCGCCGCGGGTGAGCAGGATCGCGTCGTAGCGGCCGCTGGCGTCGGCGCGGCGCAGCAGCGCGGTGATCTGCGCGGCGGCGGTTTCGCCCTGCACCAGCGTCGGCAGCAGCTCCACTTCCAGCAGCGGGAAGCGCCGCGCCAATACGCTGAGCACGTCGCGCACCGCCGCACCGCTGGGCGAGGTGATGACCGCCAGGCGCCGCACATGCGCCGGCAAAGGCTTCTTGCGCTCCGCGTCGAACAGGCCTTCGGCCTGCAGGCGCGCCTTCAGCTCCTCGAAGGCGCGGCGCAGCGCGCCCTCGCCGGCTTCCTCCATGTGGTCGAGCACCAGCTGGTAGTCGCCGCGTGCTTCGTACAGGGTCAGGCGCCCGCGCACCAGCACGCGCAGGCCCTCACGCGGGACGAACTTCAGCCACTGGCTCTTGGGGCGGAACATCGCCGCGCGCACCTGCGCGCGTGCGTCCTTCAGCGTGAAGTACAGGTGCCCCGACGATGGCCGGCTGACGTTGCCCAGCTCGCCCTCCACCCACACCAGCGGGAACGCGCCTTCGAGCAGGTCGCGGGCGAGCGTGTTGAGCTGGCTGGGGGTGAGGGTGTGGTCCATGTGGGGCGGGGAATGGGGAACAGGGAACGGGGAATGATGGGGCAATGTGGTGGGTGGTATGCCGCATGGTTCCACTTTCCGCATCCGGTTGTCGAAGCATGGCGGGCAGGGGCCGCATGCCGGGGTGCTTCATTCCCCGTTCCGTGTTCCCCGCTCCCCGTCGTACCGCTCCAACCCCCACGCCACGTGTTCGCGCACCAGCTCGGAAGGATGCCCGCGACGGCTTTCCAGCGCCTGCCGCGCGGCGGGCGAGGGTGCGGCATTGCCCAGCGCCACGGCGATGTTGCGCAGCCAGCGCTCGTGGCCGCTGCGGCGGATCGGGCTGCCCTCGGTGCGGCGCAGGAATTCGTCCTCTTCCCACGCGAACAGCTCCGGCAGCGTGGCGGTGTCCAGGTTGTTGCGCGCGCGGAAGTCCGGCTCGTCGGTGCGCCGCGCGAACTTGTTCCACGGGCACACCAGCTGGCAGTCGTCGCAGCCGTAGATGCGGTTGCCCATCAGCGGGCGCATCTCCGTCGGGATGGCGCCGTCGTGCTCGATGGTCAGGTAGGAGATGCAGCGGCGCGCGTCGAGCCGGTACGGGGCGATGATCGCCGCGGTCGGGCAGACCTCGATGCAGCGCGTGCAGGTGCCGCAGTGCGCGGTGGCCGGTGCGTCGACCGGCAGCGGCAGGTCGACGTAGATCTCGCCGAGGAAGAACCACGAGCCGCCGTCCTTGTCGATCAGGCAGGTGTGCTTGCCAATCCAGCCCAGCCCGGCGTTGCGTGCCAACGCGCGCTCCAGCACCGGCGCCGAATCGACGAACACGCGATGGCCGAACGGGCCGACCTCGGCGGCCACGCGCTCGGCCAGCTTCTGCAGGCGGTTGCGCATCAGCTTGTGGTAGTCGCGGCCGAGTGCATAGCGCGCGACGTAGGCGCGCTCGGCATTGTTCAAGGTGGCCCAGGCTTCGGCGTCTTCCTTGGGGCCGTAGTCCAACCCGACCGAAATCACCCGTACCGTGCCCGGCAGCAGTTCGTGCGGGCGCGCGCGCATCGCGCCGTGCCGGGCCATCCATTCCATCGTTCCGTACAGGCCCTTGCCGAGCCAGTCGGCCAGGTGCGCCTCGTCCTCGCGCAGCTCGATGTCGCTGATGCCGCAACGCTGGAAACCGGCCTCGCGCGCAAGCTGGCGGATGCGCAGCGACAGCTGCGCCATGTCGGCGGCGGAAACGGCTTCGGGCATGGCGCAAGTATAGAATTGCCGGCATGAACCCGCCCGCCGAACTGTTCGATACCGCCGCCGCGCGGCGCATCGATGCGCAGGCCACGGCCGTGCTTGGCGGCGACGGTTACGTGCTGATGCAGCGCGCCGGGCAGGCGGCTTGGCAGTGCGCGTTGCAGCACTGGCCGCAGGCGCGGCGCATCGTGGTGGCCTGCGGGCCGGGCAACAACGGCGGCGATGGTTACGTGCTGGCACGGCTGGCGTGCCAGTCCGGCCGTGAGGTGCGCGTGCTGCACCTGCCGGATGACGCGCCGCGCACGCCGCTGGCGCAGCGCGCGTGCACCGACTACCTCGCCGTTGGCGGGCGGGTCGAATTGTACCGCGACTGCCTCGGGAGCGCGGAACTGGTCGTCGATGCGTTGTTCGGCATCGGGCTGTCACGGGCGCCGACGGCCGCTGCCGCAGCGCTGGTCGAGGCCATCAATGCCGCGGGCGCACCGGTGCTGGCGCTGGACGTGCCCAGTGGCGTCGATGCCGACAGCGGCGCGGTGCCGGGCGCGGCCGTGCATGCCACGCGCACGTTGCAGTTCATCGTGGCGCACCGCGGGCTGCATACCGGCGATGCGCTGGAACATGCCGGGCACTGCCTGCTGGACGTGCTGGACGTTCCCGCCGAAGCGTTTGCCGGTGTCGCGGCCACGGCATCGCGCTGGAACGCAGCGGTGTTGCCCGGCCTGTTGCCGCCGCGCCGCGCCAACACGCACAAGGGCGAATCCGGCCACGTGCTGTGCATCGGCGGCAACCACGGCAGCGGCGGCGCGGTGATGTTGTGCGCCGAGGCCGCGCTGCGCAGCGGCGCCGGGCTGGTCAGCGTGGCCACGCGCGCGCTGCACGTGGCGCCGTTGCTGGCGCGCTGCCCGGAAGCGATGGTGCATGCGGTCGAGGATGCGTTCGATCCGGCCGGGTTGTTGGCGCGCGCCGGTGTCGTCGCATTGGGGCCGGGGCTGGGGCAGGACGACTGGGCCCGACGCTTGTGGACGGCGGCGCTGGACAGCGGCAAGCCGCTGGTGGTCGATGCCGATGCGCTGAACCTGCTGGCCGCCGCGCCACGCCCGCTGCCGCAGGCCATCCTCACCCCGCATCCGGGCGAGGCCGCGCGCCTGCTTGGTGTCGATGCCGCCGGCGTCCAGCGCGACCGGTTCGCCGCCGCGTATGCATTGGCCACGCGCTTTTCCGCCGTGGTCGTGTTGAAGGGCGCCGGCAGCGTGGTGGCCGCGCCGGGCGCCACGCCGCGGGTGATTGCCGCCGGCAACCCGGGCATGGCGGTGGGCGGCATGGGCGACCTGTTGACCGGCGTGATCGCTGCGTTGCGCGCGCAGGGGCTGCCGGCATTCGATGCGGCCAGCGCCGGTGCGTTGCTGCACGGGCTGGCCGGCGATGCTGCCGCATGCGGGGGCCAGCGCGGCCTGTTGCCGCGCGACCTGCTGCCCCACCTGCGCGCCTTGTCCAATCCGGAATGACGACGATGATCGAACTGCTGCTTCCCGATGCCGATGCCACCGACCGGCTGGGCCGGTTGCTGGCGCATACCCGGCCGTCGCCGGCGGTGGTCCACCTGCACGGCGACCTGGGCGCGGGAAAATCCACGCTGGCCCGTGCATTGCTGCGCGCGCTGGGCGTGCAGGGCGCGATCCGCAGCCCGACCTACACGCTGGTCGAGCGCTACCCGCTGCCGGCCGGCGAGGCCTGGCACCTGGACCTGTACCGGATCGGCAATGCCGGCGAACTGGACTTCCTCGGGCTGGACGAGGCGGCGGCCGACCTGTGGCTGGTCGAATGGCCCGAACGCGGCGCCGGCGCGTTGCCCCCGCTGGACCTGCAGGTGGCGCTGGAAATGCATGGCACAGGCCGCAAGGCCAGCCTGCACGCCCATTCACCGGCCGGCGAGGCGTGGCTGGAACGGGCGCGGCAATCGGGTCACTTGCAGGGTCTTCCTGCCGCCTGACGACAGGAAGGTGTGGCAGGTTGCGGATTATTAAGGGAAAAGGTGTTGCAATCGTGCGCCGCCAATGATTGAATCCGCGCCATGCCCACGGCCATCCGCCTGCCTGTCCTGTCTGCCCTTGTCGCCGGACTCGGTCTGGCCGCTTGCGCTTCGGCGTGGGCGGGCGAGGTCCGCGGCGTCGCCCTGCAGGCGGGCGCCACCGGCACCCATGCCGAGATCCAGCTGGCCGGCGGCGGCAGCTACAAGACGCTGAGCCTGTCCGCGCCGAACCGGCTGGTGGTGGATTTCCCCGATTCCAGCGCCGTGCGCGGCCTGAAGCTGCCGGCGGCGACCGGCGTGGTCACCGCGGTACGCACCGGCAACCCGGTGCCGGGTACGTTCCGGGTGGTGTTCGACCTGGCCGAGTCGGTGACCGCATTCAAGCCGCGGATGCAGGCGTCGGGCGCCGAATCGAAGCTGGTGATCGAGTGGCCGGGCGATGCCCCGGCATCGGCCGCCACCGCCACCGCACCAGCACCGACACCGGCGACAACGGCACCACCACCTGCCCAGAACGATGCCGCGGCCCGTGCCGAGGCCGCCCGTGCCACGGCGGCGTTGACCGCATCGGTGCTGCAGCAGGCGAATGCGCCCGCTCCGGCCACGGCCACGCAGGAAGCCCGCCCGTCGCCTGCCGCCATCCTCAACGGCCTGACCGTGGCCACCGGCGTACCGGCCACGGTGCCGGCGGCTTCCACACCGGCGCAGGTGACGGCCGCCGAACCGCCGGCGCCGCGCCCGGTCATGCCCAGCGATGCCTCGCGCATCACCATGCAGCCGGGCATGCGCACGCTGGTGGTCGCCATCGACCCCGGCCACGGCGGCCAGGACCCCGGCGCCATCGGCCCCACCGGCAAGCGCGAGAAGGACGTGACCCTGGCGGTGGCGCGCGAACTGGCGCGGCAGGTCAATGCCACCCCGGGCCTGCGTGCCTACCTGACCCGCGACACCGACGTGTTCATCCCGCTGCCGATGCGCGCCCAGCGCGCGCGCGCGGCCAAGGCCGACATCTTCATCTCGATCCACGCCGACGCGGCGGAGAACCGCTCGGCCACCGGTTCGTCGGTGTACGTGCTGTCGACCAAGGGCGCGTCCTCGCAGCGCGCGCGCTGGCTGGCGGACAAGGAAAACGCGGCCGACCTGATCGGCGGCGTCAGCCTGCAGCGCACCGAGGGCACGCTCGCCAACGTGCTGCTGGACCTGGCCCAGAGCGGCTACATGAAGGCTTCCGAGGACGCGGCCGGGCACGTGCTGGGCGGCCTGAAGCGGATCGGCAACAACCACAAGCCGAATCTGGAGCGGGCCAACTTCGCGGTGCTGCGTACCTCGGACATGCCGGCGATGCTGGTGGAAACCGCGTTCATCTCCAATCCGGAGGAAGAACGCCGCCTGATCGACCCGGCCTATCAGCGCCGCATCGCCGGCGCGGTGCTCGATGGCGTGCACACCTTCTTCAGCCGGCAGCCGCCGCCGGGCACGCTGTTCGCTGCGCGCGCGCAGGCCGAGATGGAAGCCGCCGCCGGCACCGTGGCCGGCGGCAGCAAGTAAGGTGCAATTGTCGGCCAGCGGCTGGCTGTAGGTCGGGGCCACTGCCCCGACGGCTGCCGCCATGCACCGACGCGGGTTATCGGGGGCGTAGCCCCGACCTACCTCGATGACAATGATTCCGGGGTTGCCGAGCAACCGGCTATGATCTGCCGATGCCTGCTTTCCGCCTGATTTCCGCGCGTTCGCCCACCTGTTTCCCGTCCCCGGCCACGGGCGCCGCGGCATGAACAGCATCCGCCCACTCCCCGAAATCCTGATCAACCAGATCGCCGCCGGCGAGGTGGTCGAGCGCCCGGCGTCGGTGGTCAAGGAACTGGTCGAGAACGCGCTCGACGCCGGCGCCACCCGCGTCGACATCGACCTGGAAGAAGGCGGCGTGCGCCTGATCCGCATCCGCGACAACGGCGGCGGCATCGCCGCCGAGCAACTGCCGCTGGCGGTGTCGCGCCATGCCACCAGCAAGATTGCTTCGCTCGACGACCTTGAAACCGTCGCCACGCTCGGTTTCCGCGGCGAAGCGCTGCCATCCATCGCCTCGGTCAGCCGCTTCACCCTGGCCTCGCGCCAGCCGCACGACGAGCATGGCGCGGCGCTGCAGGTCGAAGGCGGCAAGGTCGGCGAGGTGGCGCCGCGCGCGCATGCGCCGGGCACCACGGTGGAGGTGCGCGAGCTGTTCTACAACGTACCGGCGCGGCGCAAGTTCCTGCGCGCCGAGCGCACCGAGCTGGGCCACATCGAGGAATGGCTGCGCTCGCTGGCACTGGCGCGACCGGACGTGGAGCTGCGCGTGTCGCACAACGGCAAGCCGTCGCGCCGCTACAAGCCCGGCGACCTGTATTCGGACGCACGACTGGGCGAAACCCTGGGCGAGGACTTCGCGCGGCAGGCTTTGCGTATCGATCACAGCGCCGCCGGCCTGCGCCTGCATGGCTGGATCGCGCAGCCGCAGTATTCGCGCGCCAGCGCCGACCAGCAGTACCTGTACGTCAACGGCCGCCCGGTGCGCGACCGCAGCGTGGCGCATGCGGTGAAGCTGGCCTACGGCGACGTGCTTTACCACGGCCGCCAGCCGGCCTACGTGTTGTTCCTCGAACTCGACCCGGCGCGCGTGGACGTCAACGTGCACCCGGCCAAGCACGAGGTGCGCTTCCGCGATTCGCGGCTGGTGCACGACTTCGTGTACCGCACGCTGAAAGACGCGCTGGCCGAAACCCGCGCCGGCATGGAGCCGGCGGCCGGGCAAGCGCCGCACCCGGCCGGGGTATCGCCGCTGCCCGCTGCGGGCATGGGGGGAGGCTACGCGTTTGCGCGTCCGGCCGGCAGCGCCGGTGCGGGCACCGCATGGCAGGCGCGGCAGTCGCCGCTCGGGTTGCCGGTGGCCGAGGCTCCGGCAGCCTATGCCGCGCTGTATGCGACGCCATCCGACACCGCGCAGGCAGCGGTCGTCGACAACGGTACCGGCCTGCCGCCGACCTCCGCCGACAGCGGCGTACCGCCCTTGGGTTACGCCATCGCGCAGTTGCACGGCATCTACATCCTGGCCGAGAACGCCGAGGGCCTGATCGTGGTGGACATGCACGCCGCGCACGAACGCATCGGCTACGAGCGGCTGAAGACCGCGCACGACGGCATCGGCCTGCACGCGCAACCGCTGCTGGTGCCGATCACGCTGGCGGTCGGCGAGCGCGATGCCGATACCGCCGAGCGCGAGGCGGCGACGCTGGCCGAACTCGGTTTCGAGATCACCCGTTCCGGCCCCGGCTCGCTGCACGTGCGCAGCATCCCCGCGCTGCTGGCCAATGCCGAGCCGGAGGCGCTGCTGCGCGACGTGCTCACCGACCTGCGCGAACACGGCCAGAGCCGGCGCGTGGCCAGCGCCCGCGACGAGCTGCTCTCGACGATGGCCTGCCACGGCGCGGTGCGCGCCAACCGGCGGCTGACGCAGCCGGAAATGAATGCCCTGCTGCGCGACATGGAAGCCACCGAGCGCTCGGGGCAATGCAATCACGGGCGCCCGACCTGGGCGCGTTTTTCGCTGGCGGAGATCGACCGCTGGTTCCTGCGGGGGCGTTGACGATGAAACGAATGGGGGGAGCCGCGTTGCTGGCGGCGCTATTGCTGGCCGGTTGCGGCGGAGGCGACAAGCAGGCCGTCACCGACGCCGCGCCGCACTTCGATGCCGCGTTCCTGATGAACAACGACATCTGGCGCGAGCAGCGCAAGACCGAACTGCTCGCGGCCGATGGCTGGACCAGCCTGGTCGGCCTGCACTGGCTGGAACTGAAGGCGCACTACATCGGCAGCGGCAGCACCAGCGGCATCCGCCTGGCGGTGGGGCCGGAGCGGATGGGCATGGTGTCGCGCGATGGCGGGCAGGTGTGGTTCACCCCCGAGCCGGGCGCGGCGCTGCAGGTGCAGGGGCAGCCGCTGACCAAGCGCATCGCCTTCCACAGCGACGACGATTTCGAGCCGACCATCATCAGCTTCGACGACGGCAAGGGCGCGCTGAGCCTGATCCACCGCGGCCCACGCTACGCACTGCGGGTCAAGCACGCCGACGCGTCCGCGCGCGTCCATTTCACCGGACTGGATTATTGGCCGGCCGATCCGTCGTGGCGGATCACCGCGCGCTTCGTGCCGCACGACGCCGGCAAGACCCTGCCGATCGCCGACATCACCGGCCTGGTCCGCGACCAGGCCAACGCCGGCGCGGTCGAATTCGAGCGCGATGGCCGCACCTGGCGGCTGGAAGCGCTGGGCGAGCCCGGGCGGCCGCTGCAGCTGATCTTCGCCGACCGCACCAGCGGCCGCGGCAGCTATGCCGCCGGCCGCTACATCGATGTGGGCGTGCCGGACGCGAAGAGCCAGGTGGTGGTCGATTTCAACCGCGCCTACAACCCGCCGTGCGCGTTCACCCCGTTCGCGACCTGCCCGTTGCCGCCGCCGGAGAACCGCATGGACCTGCCGGTCGAGGCCGGCGAGAAGACCTACGTCAAGCCGGACGCCGGAGGACACGCATGAACTGGATGGCACGGACCACCGCGTTGCTGCTGGGCGCGGCCCTGCTGCTGGGCGCGCCGGCGCCGGTGCTGGCACGGCAGGCCGCCGTGCCGGTGGCGGCACCCGCCCACGCGCCACCGCTGCCGCTGTTGTGGAAGGTCAGCGGCGCGCAGGGCAGCGCGTTGTACCTGCTGGGTTCGTTCCACCTGCTGACGCCGCAGGACTACCCGTTGTCGGTGGACGTGGACACGGCGTTCGATGCCTCGCGCCGCCTGCTGTTCGAACTGTCGCCGGAGGAAATGCAGGCGCCGGAGCTGGCCGCGCGGATGCTGCGGGCGGCGGTGCGCGCCGATGGCCGCCAGCTCAAGGACGACCTCGATGCAGGAACGTGGCAGCGCCTGCAGGCCTATGCCGGCGCCAACGGCCTGCCGCTGGAGAAACTGGCCGGGTTGAAGCCGTGGTTCGTCGGCCTGTCCATCAGCCTGGCGCAGATGCAGCGGCAGGGGCTGGACGCGCAGGCCGGGCTGGACCGGCACCTGATGGCGCGCGCCGCCGACGCCGGCAAACCGGCCGAGGGGCTGGAGAGCGCGGCGGCGCAGATCGCCATGCTCGACGGCATGGACGCCGAGGAGCAGCGCCAGCTGCTGCGCGAGGCGCTGGAGCAGGTGGACAAGGGCGACGAACAGAGCCGGCGCCTGCACGATGCATGGCGCCGCGGCGACGATGTGACCCTGTGGCGCGACATGGCCGCGCAGATGCGGCAGGACTACCCGGGCCTGTACCGGCGCATCAACGTCGAGCGCAACGACGCATGGCTGGCGCCGCTGCGGCAGCGCCTGCAGGCCGGGCAGGGCACCACGCTGGTGGTGGTCGGTGCACTGCACTTGCTGGGCGAGGATGGCGTGGTCGAGAAGCTGCGCGCGGAGGGCTACGAGGTCGAGCGGATCTGTTCTGCATGTGCGCCGGCGGGGAAGGCGAACGGCAGAAATCCATGATTGCGGCATGGCTTGGTTCAGGCGTTCCCTCGGGTTCCGGCATCATGCTCCGGAAAGATGGTCGGGGCATGGGGCCTTGGTAGAGCGGGGCTTGCCCCGCTGGGGCATCGCCGGGCAAGCCCGGCACCTGCGAGATGGGCCAAGAACTCGAAAAATCGCGGCGGTTTGAATCATGCGGGCCCACAGCGAAGAAGGCCGACGCTTGCGTCGGCCTTCGTGCATTTTCAGCGGCTGCCGCGGCGCTTGTCGCCCGGCGGCGGTTCCGGCGGCTTGGTGCCACCCGGCTGCGGGCGGCCGAAGCCGGCGCCCATGCTGCGCTGGAATTCCTGCCACAGCTCCAGGTTGCGCTCGGTGAGCTGGTTCATCATCGCCCACGGGGTCTGCCCGAGCAGGTTGCCCATCTGCTGGCGGAACTGCTGCTGCTGGTCGAGGAACACCTGCATGCTGCGCTCCAGGTAGTTGCCCATGAAGCCCTGCAACGAGTCGCCGTAGAAGCGGATCAACTGGCTCAACAACTGCGTGGACAGCATCGGCTCGCCGTCCTGTTCCTTGTCCGCGATGATCTGCAACAGCACCGAGCGGGTCAGGTCCTCGCCGCTCTTGGCGTCGCGCACCTCGAAGTCCTCGCCGTCGAGGATCAGCTGGCGCACGTCCTCGATGGTGATGTAGCTGGAAATCTC
>Ga0206118_100244_pt1 | contig 40729 bp, 47 predicted proteins | sample 3A20Ametagenome_FD_177999 | JGI IMG/M metagenome (GOLD analysis project Ga0206118, IMG submission 177999) | Enriched microbial communities from leaf-cutter ant dump, University of Wisconsin, Madison, United States - 3A20A | ecosystem: Environmental > Terrestrial > Nest > Insects nest > Nest dump... | reverse complement strand
GCGTCGCCTTCTCCCACCAGCCCCAGGTAACCGCATGTCCAGCGCCCGTCCCGTCGCCATTCTCGGTGGTGTCCGCATTCCGTTCTGCCGCCAGAACACCGCCTATGCGGACGTCGGCAACCTCGGCATGTCGGTGCGCACCCTCGGCGCGCTGGTCGAACGCTTCGGCCTGCACGGGCAGCAGCTGGGCGAAGTGGCGATGGGCGCGGTGATCAAGCACCCCGGCGACTGGAACCTCGGCCGCGAAGCCGCGCTGTCCTCCGGGCTGTCGCCGCTGACCCCGGGCATCACCCTGCAGCGCGCCTGCGGCACCTCGCTGGACAGCATCATCACCGTGGCCAACAAGATCGCCCTGGGCCAGATCGAGTCGGGCATCGGCGGCGGTTCGGACACCACGTCCGACGTGCCGATCGTCTACGGCAAGAAGCTGCGCGGGCGCCTGCTGGCCGCCAACCGCGCCAGGACCACCGGCGACAAGGTCAAGGCGCTGCTGTCCGGCTTCCGCCTGTCCGAGCTCAAGCCCGAGTTTCCCGGCGTGGCCGAGCCGCGTACCGGCAAGAGCATGGGCGACCACTGCGAGGACATGGCCAAGGAATGGAACATCTCGCGCGATTCGCAGGACGAATGGGCGGTGTCCTCGCACCGCAAGCTGGCCGCCGCCTACGAGCGCGGCTTCTTCGGCGACCTGATCGCGCCGTTCCGCGGCGTGGAGCGCGACAACATCCTGCGCCCGGATACCTCGCTGGAGAAGCTGGCCACGCTGAAGCCGGCGTTCGACAAGACCTCCGGCCGCGGCACCCTCACCGCCGCCAACTCCACCCCGCTGACCGACGGCGCCGCCGCGGTGCTGCTGGCCAGCGAGGAATGGGCGCGCGCCCATGGCCATGAGCCGCTGGCCTACCTGCGCGACGCGCAGGTGGCGGCGGTGGATTTCGTGCACGGCGAAGGCCTGCTGATGGCGCCGACCATCGCCGTGCCGGAAATGCTCCGGCGCAACGGCCTGACCCTGCAGGATTTCGACATCTACGAAATCCACGAAGCCTTCGCCGCGCAGGTGCTGTGCACGCTGCGCGCCTGGGAGAGCGAGGACTACTGCCGCAACCGCCTGGGCCTGGACGCGCCGCTGGGCCGCATCGACCCGGAAAAGATCAACCCGCTGGGTTCGTCGCTGGCCACCGGCCACCCGTTCGCCGCCACCGGCGCGCGCATCGTCGCCACCGTGTCCAAGGAACTGGCCGAACGCGGCGGCGGCCGCGCGCTGGTGTCGATCTGCACCGCCGGCGGCATGGGCGTGGTGGCGATCATCGAGCGCTGAGCGCGCAGGTGACGGCTGTCGGCCTGCGTTGGGACTGCTGGCATCGGCTCAGCCAGCGTCAGTGCCCGCTGCCGGCATCCAGCCGCACATTCCGCTGGATCGCCGACTGGCGGATGGCCTCGTCCGGCGCGGCGCCGGCCGCCAGCAGCAGGTCCACCATCGGCTGGTTGCGGCAGCCGACGGCATAGCGCAGTGCCGTGGCGCCGCCGCCGGTCGCGATGTTCGGTGATGCGCCTGCCTGGAGCAGGATGCGGGCCATGTCGAGCCGGTTGTTGGCCGCGGCGACGATCAGGGCGCTGGCGCCGGACTCGTTGGTCGTATCCGGCGCCGCGCCGCGCGCCAGCAGGTAATCGAGCACCTGCCGCGAGCCGGCGTAGACCGCATCCTGCAACAGGCCGCCAGCGCGTTCCTGCAGGGGATGGCCGCTGGCTTCCATGCGTTCGAGCATGGCCACGTCGTCGGCGAAGGTCGCCAGGATCAGTGGATCGAGCCAGCTGCGTTCGGTCAGCAGGGCGGGGTTGACCAATGCCGCAACGAGCGTGGGATCGGGCGATTCGGGCAAGAGGGGGGCGACGCTTGCCAGTGCGGCGCTGAGAGCACCGCGTTGCGCCTCGGTCGGCAGCCCCAATGCGCAGACATTGCCGGACGTGCGGGTGCTTTCGTACTGATGGCCCAGGACATCAAATGCCAGTGCGCGCGCCTGCGCGTAGCGGCTTTCCGCCAGCGCGGGCGAGATGGACAGTACCAACAGGGCAAGTGCGGTCAGCTTCTTCATGAACCTCCTCCCGCGACGGTTGTTCAACCCGGCAGACGCGGAAACCCGTGCGCGTCGCGCTCCTCGGCCACGGCCTGGTCCTGGATGCGCTGGCGCAGGTCGCGGCGCTGCAGCGGCTGCGTGGCCTCGCCACGGCGGTGGTGCAGGGCGTTGAGCAGGCATTGCCGCGCCAGCGCGTCCTCGCCCGCGGCGGCGAAGCCTTCGCCCAGTTCTTCCCACGCTTCGGCGCCGGCGCCCTGGGCGACGGCGCGGTGCAGGAATTCCTCGGCCTGCGTCCATTGGCCCTGGCCGCGCGCCAGGCGCCCCAGGGTCAGCAGCAGCGCCGGGCTGGACGCATGCGACTGCAGCCAGCGCTGCGCGCTGGCGCGGCGCGAATCGAGCTTGTCCACCGGCAGTTCGCCGTAGAGCGCGATCAGGTCTTCGTCCCACTGGCCGTCCAGCGCCTGCTCGATGCTGTGCAGGGCGACGTCGTTCCAGTTCAGCGCCACCGCACGGCGGGCATAGCGCGCCACCGCCGCCGGCGTGCCGCGCAGCGCCCTGGGCAGGACTTCCCAGCGTGCGGCCAGGGCGTTGACGTCGGCGGCCTCGTCGAGCATCTGCAGGGCAAGCCGGGTTTCCAGCGCGGCCAGGGTGTCGGCCGGCAGCGCCTGCTGCTGGCGCAGCGCGCCCAGCTGGCCGTAGGCCTCCTCGGCGCGGCCGGCGCGGGCCAGCGCGTCGGTGCGCAGCCACAGCCCGCGCGGCGGCAGCGGCTGGATGGCCGGCAGGTCCAGCGCGTCGATGGCCTGCTGCGGCCTGTCCAGCTGCAGCCAGCGCTCGGCGCTGTGCAGCGCGTGCAGGGTGGCGTCCAGCGCGCCCAGCTGCTGCAGGTGCTGGCCGGCGCTGGCGGCGTCGCCGCGCGCTTCGGCCGCGCGCATCGCCGCGACCAGCGCGATCGGGCGCACTTCCTTTTCGCCGGCGGCGCTGGTCAGCAGCTTTTCCGCGCGCTGCCACTGCCCGCCGTCCAAGGCCTGCAGGCCGTCGATCAGCCGCGCGCGGCCCTGGCGGCGCCGGTAGCGCGCCCAGCTGCGGAACGGCGCGCTGAGCAGGGTCCACAGCAGCCACAGCAGCAGGCCGGCGATCAGCAGGGCCAGCAGCGCCTGCGGCAGGGTGGCGATGTAGTCGTTGCCGCCGGCGCGCACGATCACCTCGCCGATGCCGCGTACCGACTCCTGGCCCAGCCACTGCGCGCCGAGGATGCCGATGGCGGCCACCAGCAGGACGATCACCAGCGAACGGAATGCCTTCATGGCGCCACCTTGCCGTCGCGCATGCCGCGCAGTTGCTGCAGGGTACTGCCCAGCTCCGGCAGCGCGATGCGAAGGTCGACCCCGCGCAGCTCGGCCAGCGTGTGGCGCTGGCTGCGCCGCTGCGGCGAATCCGGCCACAGCCGCAGCAGCCAGCCGTCCACGCGCTGCAGCGCCTGCCGCCAGCCGTCGGTATCGCCGCGCTCCAGCGCGGCGCGGGCCAGGCTCAGTTCGATCTGCAGCGCATCGCCGGCGGCGATGCGTTCGGAACGCGCCACCAGCACCTGCGGGTCGGCCGGGCGGATCTGCACCAGCGGCGAGAGCATCTGCTGCCACCACGTGGGCCGCGCGTCGCCCGCGGCCGCGTCACCACTCTGTTGCGGCAGCGAGTCCAGCGCTGCCGCCCATTGCGTGAGCCGGGCGGCGGTGCGGGCGCGGACGCCCGGGCCGAGCGCGTCGATCGCGGTGCGCTCCTGCAGCAGCGCCTGCCGCAGGTTCAGGTAGCCGGGGCTGTCCATGCTTTCCAGCACGCCGGCGGCCAGCGCATACAGGTGGCGGGCGCCGTCCAGGTCGCCGGCATAGGCCAGGCGCTGCTGCGCCTGGCTGAGCAGCAGTTCGGCCTCTTCGCGGCGTACCGCCTGCGCGCCCTGGCGCGAATGGTCGGCCAGGCGCGCGACGTTCTGCTCCAGCAGCGCGTTGCGCTGGCCCAGGCCCAGTACTTCGTCGCGCAGGACGCGGTGGGTGGCGGCCACATCCTGCAGGCCGCGGGCGTTGGCGCGCTGGTCGCGGCGCAGCGCCTCCACTGTCTGCTGCAGCGCCGCCAGCTGCTGATCGGCGACGGCGCGGCTGCGCTCGGCCAGGCGCTGCTGCGCCTGCCAGCTCCGCCAGCCGAACCCGGCGGCCGCGGCCAGCGCGGCAAGCAGCAGGAGGGCGATGATCCAGCGCGCCATGCGGCGGTGCGTGGAGGGGGGGGAATCGTCGTTCATGGGGGTGCGGCATCCTTGGCAGGCCGCCCAGCGGGCGGCGGCGGTGCGCTTCAAGCATCGCCCGCGACGCCGCGCGGCCGCAAGCCGCCCGGCGGTTCAGGAAAACAGCGCGTCGTGCGCGGCAACGGCGAGCTGGCCCGGCATCGGGCCTGCGGCCACGTGCACGTGGGCGAAGCCGAGCGTCGTGGCCAGCGCTGCGAGCCGCGCGCTGGCGGCCACCAGCGGCTGTTCCTGCCAGCGCCGGCGCAGGGCAGGCGGCATCTGCGGCAGCACGCGTTCGAGCGCTTCGCCGCTGCTTGCCGCCAGCACGGTGGGGGTATCCAGCGCCTGCAGGCGCGCCCACAGCGCGGCCGGAACCTGCAGCGGCACGCGTTCGTAGACGTCCACGCGCAGCAGCCGCGCGCCGCGCGCCTGCACCTGGGCGGCGATCATGCCGCGGCCGCCGGGCGCGGTGATCAGCGCCACCCGCTTGCCGTCCAGGTCGGCCATGGCCGGCAGCGCCAGCAGGCCTTCGCTGTCCATGCGGGTGGGCGCCTGCACGGCGGCCGCGCCATGCCGCATCAGCGTGCGCGCCGTGCCCTGGCCGACGGCGACGAGACTGCCGGCCGGCAACTGCCCGAGCGGCATCAGCCGGGCGGCGGCGGTGGCCGCCGCCGGGCTGGTGAAGACCAGCCGGTCGCAGGCCTGGGCCTGCCGCAGCTGCTCGCGGGTCGCGTCGTCGTCGCGGGCCTGCAGCCGCCACGGCGACACCGCCACCGTGCGCGCGCCGAAGCGGGCGGCGGCGCGGCGCAGCCCATCGTGCTGGCCGGAAGGACGCAGGGAAATCAGATGCCAGGCCGTGTCGGCCGGCACGTAGGCGCGGCGGTTCATTCCATGCATTATGCGGGCGCTTTCCGTTTCCCGTTCCCGCACGCCCCATGCACGACACCCCCGACCGCGACGCCCTGCTGCACCGGCTGCAGGCCACCCTCGATGCGATGCCGCCGGTGGCGGCGATGGGCATCCGCATCGCCGGCTACGCCGACGGCACGCTGCGCCTGCAGGCGCCGCTGGCCGCCAACGTCAACGACAAGGGCAACGCCTTCGGCGGCAGCCTCGCCTCGGTGATGACCCTGGCCGGCTGGGCGCTGGTGAGCCTGCGCCTGTCGCTGGCCGGGCATGACGCCGAGGTCTACGTGGCCGACAGCAGCATCCGCTACCGGGCGCCGGTCTACGGCGACCTGGACGCCACCGCGCGCGCCGCCCCGGACGAGGACTGGGACGCCTTCCTGTCGCTGTTCGACAAGCGCGGCCGGGCGCGCGTCACCGTGCGCGCGCAGATCGAGGGCGGCGCCGCGGAACTGGAAGGGCGCTTCGTGGCCCTGGCCAGGGGGTAGGATGGCGCGGTTCCGGGGAGAGACCATGCAACGACGACTCATCCAGTCCGCCATCGCCGTGCTGCTCGGCGTGGCCATGACCGCGCAGGCCGCCGGCCCCAGCCGCAGCCAGCGCAACAAGCTCACCCAGACCCAGGACGCCTACGTGGCGGCGGTGCGCTGGAGCGACTTCGAGGCCGCCGAGAGGTTCATCGACCCGGCGTACTGGCGCGCCCATCCGCTGACCGACCTGCAGCGCGAGCGCTACCGGCAGGTGCAGGTATCCAACTACCGCGAACGCTCCACCGGCGTCGCCGAGGATGGCGCCATCGAGCGCCGGGTCGAAATGGGCGTGATCAACCGCAACACCCTGGCCGAACGCACCGTGATGGTGACCGAACGCTGGCGCTGGGACCCGGAAGCCAAGCGCTGGTGGCAGGCGCAGGGGCTGCCGGACCTGTGGCAGGGCCAGTAGGCGGGGCTGGCCGTCCCGCGGCCGGCTTGTGCGACAATCGCCGCCCGCTTGTCTGACCGTGAACCGAGTGAATTACGAAGAGCTGCTGGCCTTCGCTGGCCGAAACCCGATGCTGTCGCTGGCCTTCGCCGGCCTGACCATCGCCATCATCGTCACCGAGATCGCACGGCTGTTCCGCGGCTACAAATCGATCAAGCCGGCCGAACTGACCCGCCTGATCAATGCCGGCAACGCCGTGGTGATCGACCTGTCGGCGGGCAGCGACTTCGAGAAGGGCCACATCACCGGCAGCCGCAACGTGCAGCCGGCCCAGCTGACCCCGACGCACAAGCTGCTGGCCGCGGCCAGGCAGTCCCCGGTGGTGCTGGTGTGCCGCACCGGCAATGCCTCGTCCAACGCTGCCAAGGCGCTGAAGAAGGCCGGCTTCGAGCAGGTGTTCGTGCTCGACGGCGGCCTGCCGGCCTGGCAGGCCGCGGATCTGCCGCTGGTCAAGGGCCGCGGCTGATCTTCATTTGGCGTTAAGCCCTTGTGTGGGGCTGGCGCCGCCCCCATCGCAGGTGGGGTAACAATCCCATTCAACGCACGAACCGTTCTGGAGTCCTAGAGAAATGTCCGAAGAGAACAACAACGCCGTCCCGGCCGAAGCCAACAACGGCCCGGCGTTCACCGTCGAAAAGATCTACGTCAAGGACGTTTCCTTCGAATCCCCGAACTCGCCGACCATCTTCAACGAGAACGTGCAGCCGGACCTGCAGCTGAACCTGAACCAGAAGGTGCAGCGCCTGTCCGAGAACGCCTTCGAAGTGGTGCTGGGCGTGACCCTGACCTGCAAGGCCGGCGACAAGACCGCCTACGTGGCCGAAGTGGAGCAGGCCGGCGTGTTCGGCCTGATCGGCCTGGAACCGCAGGCGATCGACGTGCTGCTCGGCACCCAGTGCCCGAACATCCTGTTCCCGTACGTGCGCTCGATGGTGTCGGACCTGATCCAGGCCGGCGGCTTCCCGCCGTTCTACCTGCAGCCGATCAACTTCGAAGGCCTGTACGCCGAAACCCTGCGCCAGCGCCAGCAGCAGGCCGATGGCGCCTCGCTGGCCGACTCCGAGCCGGCCGGCAACGCCTGACCGGCGTCCATCCCTGCGGATGAGTACCAACGACGCGGAAAAGATCGCCGTCCTCGGCGCGGGCTCCTGGGGCACCGCGCTGGCCAGCCTGCTGGCCCGGCACGGTCACCCGACCGTGCTGTGGGGGCGCGATGCGAATGTGGTCGAGGCGATCGACCGCCGTCACGAGAATCCCCGGTACCTGCCGGGGATTCCGCTGCCCGATGCCCTGCGCGCCAGCACCGACCTGGCCGGCACCGTCGCCGGTGCCCGCTGGATCCTGGTGGTGGTGCCGTCGCACGCCTTCGGCGAAACCGTGCGCACCCTGGCGCCGCTGCTGCCGGCCGGTGCCGGCGTGGCCTGGGCGACCAAGGGCTTCGAGCCCGGCTCCGGCCGCTTCCTGCATGAGGTCGCGCGCGAGGTGCTGGGCCCGGACGTGCCGCTGGCGGTCGTCACCGGCCCGTCCTTCGCCAAGGAAGTGACCCTGGGCCTGCCCACGGCCATCACCGTCCATGGCGACGATGCCGGGTTCACCCAGCAGGTGGCCGATGCCATGCATGGCCCGGCGTTCCGCGCCTATACCGGCGAGGACATGGTCGGGGCCGAACTGGGCGGGGCGATGAAGAACGTGCTGGCGGTGGCCACCGGCGTGGCCGACGGCATGCAGCTGGGCCTGAACGCCCGCGCCGGCCTGATCACCCGTGGCCTCAACGAAATGCTGCGGCTGGCCGCGGCCATCGGCGGCAAGCCCGAGACCCTGATGGGCCTGGCCGGGCTGGGCGACCTGGTGCTCACCAGCACCGGCGATCTGTCGCGCAACCGCCGGCTGGGCCTGGCGCTGGGGCGCGGGCAGAGCCTGGCGGAGGCGGTGAGGGAGATCGGCCAGGTGGTCGAGTCGGTGCAGACCGCCGACGAGGTCATGCGCCAGGCCAACCGCCATGGCATCGACCTGCCGATTTCCAAGGCGGTGCAATCGGTGCTGCATGGCGAACTCAGTCCCTCCGAGGGCCTGAAGCAGCTGCTGGCCCGGGAACAGAAGCCGGAATACCCGGAAACGCTGTTCAAGTAGGAATCGGCGAAGAAGAACGAAAAAGCCCGGCGATGCCGGGCTTTTTCTTGCACCCGTGGACGCGGGTCAGGCCCCGTGTCTGCGCGGTGCTGCCGGAAAAGAAAGAGCCCGGTCGGGGAGGACCGGGCTCCGGAGGCGCGGGGGAGAGAGAGCACGCGCCTTGAAACGATGTACTGCCGGCTTACCAGGTGAAGCGCGGGCCGATGAACCATTCCTTGTCGCCGCCCTTGCCCAGCTTCACTTCGCCGCTCACGCCCCAGTTGGCGTTGAACTTGGCGGCGGCGCCGACGCGGCCGTAGAACTCGCCGTCCGGGTTGTAACCGGCCTTCTTGCTGTAGTCCTCGTAACCGGCCAGCGCGTAGCCTTCGATCATCGGGGTGAAGGCGGTACGCACGCCGACTTCGGCGCTGTAGCCGTTGAAGGTCGGGGCGTGCTGCAGGTCGAAGCGCTGGTAGGCCACGCGCGCCAGCAGGTCGGTGTTCGGGGCGACGCCGTAGTTGTAGCCCACGCCCAAGCGCCACTGGTCGACGTCGTTCTTGAAGGTGTCGGTCTCCTGGGCGCTGTAGTCGCCGAAGACATGGAAGTTCGGATGCACGGCCACCGAACCCTTCACCTTCCAGCCATCGGCGTCGCCGCCCTTGGCGTCGGTGTTCACGTAACCACCTTCCACGTAGTTGTAGGACAGGCCATCGGTCGCCGAAGCAGCGAACGGCAGGGCGGCCAGCAGGCCCAGGGCGATCAGGGAAGTCTTCATTACGGATTACCTTTTTATTTTGGTTTGATCGACCTGGCGGCAACGCTGCCGGTCGACAGGTGTGAATTATCCGTTAGCCGACGGAATCGCCCCTGAATATCAAACTGACCAGTACATAAATTGGCGGCCGCTGCCGGGAACTTGTGGCGCAGGTGGAGTAGCCATGGGCGAATAGTTCGAGCAGGTTGTACAAACTTTTGGCCCAAAGCCCTGTACAAACTATTGGATCAATTTGCATGAGTTGAGCGCTCCAGACTACGCTCCGCAAGGCAAAGAGGAGACCTAAGAGGCTTAGCAGGCTTACAAAATGGGTGGGGCGACTTCTACTGAGTTGGCAGATTCGCAGTGCGGCGATAGTGACTACGGTTGTTCTCAGATTGATGTTCGATTGGTTCATCGCAACCGATTGCTGTCACTAGCCAAGTGCTAGGACGCCCGCTTCGCTGACGACTGGGGACAGACTCAGCCAATGTTCTCACCTGCACCGGGACGCGCCGTGTACGTCCGAGTGACGATGAAGCTGTGATCGTGAAGTTGTCGAATGCCACCTTCCCGTGGAGGACGCATCCACGTCCGGGCAGCTGCCGGCTCGGAAGCACCGTGTCTCAGCGATTGGACTGCGGTACCCGCCGCATCTTGCTCACGTCATACCCCATGGCCTTGATGCGCTCCACCGCATGTTGGTAGTCCGCTTCCGAAACCTGCGGGGCGCGTGCCATGTACCAGACGTAATCGCGCTTGCTGCGCGCGACGATGGTCTGGCTGTAGCCATCATCCAGCCAGGCGATGATGTACTCGGCCTGTATCGGCCAGATGAACTGCATGCCCCAGACCGCACCATTGCCTTCGGCTTCGACCTTGCCGATGGGGTGCATGGATTTCAATGGTGCCTGGAAGCTGCCCTTGCGATAGGTGAAGGTGGTCTGGATCCGGCCGTCGGGCCGCGGCGCGTAGCTTTCCATCGCATCGAATGCTTCGCGCTCGGGTGGCGAGGGGATATGTGCGATCACATACCAGTCGCCCATGAAGCGCGGCACATCCACCGAAACAGGGCGCGGTATCGGGCGCATGTCCAGGTTGCTGCACCCGGTGCCGAACAAGGCGATGGACAGCATCGACAGAAGCGGGAGGTTTCGCATGTGGGCGTCCTTCCTCAGCGGGGACGGAACAGGTAGTGCGCCACCAGCCATTGCTGGCCGTCGTCGTAGCCGAACAGTTCCGCACAGGCCATCCAGAACATCCGCCAGCGCTGCCACCAGATGCGTGCGGCGGCTTCGCTGCCATAGGTCTGCACCAGCACAGGCATGATGCGCTCGCGGGCGGCGTCCTGGCGCTGCAGCCAATGATTGGCGGTACGTTGGTAATGACGTCCATCCAGCAGCCAGCGCTGCTGCAACTGCAGGTCGCGCTGGAAATGCAGCAAGGTGTCGGCTGCGGGCATCAATCCACCGGTGAAGAAATGGCGGCCCATCCAGTTGTCCTCGCCCACGGTGTCGAACGGATACATATGCGTGCGATGGGCGAATATGTGCACGAACAGTGCGCCACCGGGCTTCAGCCATCGGGAGATGTTGCCCAGCAACCGCTGGTAGTTGCGTATGTGCTCGAACATCTCCACCGATACGCAGCGGTCGAAGCTGGCGGGCGGAAGTTCAAGCTGGTTGACGTCGACGGTCTGCACGGTGACGTTGTCCAGGCCGCGCACCGCACACTGGGCAAGGATGTGCTCACGTTGCGTGCGGGAGTTTGAAATAGCGGTGATATGTGCGCCAGGGTAGCGCTCGGCCATCCACAAGGTCAGTGAGCCCCAGCCGCAACCCAGTTCGAGGATGTGCTGGCCATTGGCGAGCGCGGCACGTTGTCCGTACAGCTCCAGCATCGCGTCTTCCGCCTCATCCAGCGTCTCGGTGCCGTTGTGGTAGTAGCAGCTGCTGTACTTCAGGCGATGGCCAAGACAGGCCTGGAAGAACGCTGCAGGCACCTCATAGTGCTGCCGGTTCGCTGCATCCACATGCAGTGCCAACGGGCTGCTGGCCAGCTCGGCGATGCGCCGGCTGAAGCGCTCGGATTGTGCCTGCATGCCTTCTTCCGACTCCTCGGCGAGCCGTTGTGCGCACAGTCGGCGGATGCCCCAGCGCAAGGCTGCATCCGGCAACCAGCCGCGCTCGGCCCAACCGGTCAAACCGGTTTCCGCATCGGCAGCAGGGTCCAACGGCGTGACAGCGTTCATGGCGAATGGTCCTTGGCGGGGTGAGGGAACCAGGGGAAGAACATCGATGTGCTGCGCTGGTACGCGCGGTAGTCCTCGCCGCGGCTGCGCAGTGCCTGCTTCTCGGTGAACGGAACGCCGCTCAGATAACGCAGGAACACGTACATCAGCAGCGGGCCGGACCACGCCAGCCACCATAGCGGTGAGCCAACGGCGAGCAGCACATAAGTGAACCAGTGCAGCCATTCAAAGAAATAGTTGGGGTGACGCGAGTAGCGCCACAGGCCGTGTCTGCAGGTGCGGCCTTTGTTGGTCGGGTCGGCGCGGAAACGGGCAAGCTGGCGGTCCGCCACCGATTCGCCAATCACGCTCAGCAGCCACACTGCGACTGCTGCGATCACCAAACCGTAGGCGTCGGTGCGCGGATTGCTGGCCACTGCGACGAACGGCAATGCGAACAGCACCACCAGCAGTGCCTGCGCCATGAAGAAACCGAAGATCTTGCCTTGATGACTGTGCCAGTGTTCGCGCAGGTAAGCGTAGCGGCCGTCTTCGGTCTCATGCCGCACCCGCTGCCATAGATGCAGGGCGAGCCGGCTTGCCCACACTCCACCCAGCACCGCCAGGCTGATACGTGGCAAGGCCGCGCCGTCGCCAAGCCACGCAAGCAGCAGCGCGGCAGCAGCGAGTCCCTTGGCCCAGAGCACATCGACAATGCCGATATTGCGATGGCGGCGCTGCCACGCCCAGCCGATGCTCATCACCACGACGGCGTACAGCAGCACCCACGGTAGATTGTTCATTGCGATGCGCCTGTCGGAATTTCGTGCTCAGTGCTCCGGGCCCAATGCCGTGCACACAGGATCAGCAGCGTCAGTGTCATCGCCCAGCCAACACCAAGCATCAAGACTCCCTGCCACGCTGGTTCGGCGAAATGCACTGCATCGAAGCCGCGCGCGGCAGAAAGGTAGGCAAGCGGTGCCAGCAGCAGCCCGAACGTCACCGGCAACAGCCAATGCCGTTGCAGGAAAGCCATCGATGAAGTCAAGGTCATCGCGAACGCCGCCCATAGCGCCATGATCCACGGCGGCGGGGCCCAGCCGAAGGGTGCAGCGGCGTAGGCGACGCGGCCGCTGGCCGCGGCCAGGCCATCGACCAACCAGGCGCAGACCAGCGCGAGCAGCAGAAGCCGCAGTTCGACCCGCGGCTGGGTGACGCTGGTAAGCTGGCTGACAACGTACAGTGCCGAGGCGAGCAACGCCGGCCATTGCCAGCCGCGACCAGCACCGGCCACCGCGCATAGCCAGACCAGCTGGTTGCCTAGCAGATTGAGCAGCGGCAAGCGCATCTCAGCTGATCCGTCCGGCGTTGCCGGTTGGGCGGTAGCCTGGCCGCGCCAGCAGCAGGTGCGATACGCCGATGGAGCGCTCAAGGAAGCCGCCTTCGCAGTACGCGAGATAGAACTCCCAAAGTCTGCAGAAGCGTGCATCGAAGCCCTGCGCATGTACTGCCGGCAGCTGCGCCATGAAACGCTGCCGCCACGCACGCAGCGTCAACGCATAGGAGTAGCCAAAGTCCTGCTGGGCAAGCAATTGCAGATCACTGGCGCGCGTCTTTGCCGCCAGGATGGCGTTGAGCGAAGGAATGAAGCTGCCGGGGAATACGAAGCGCTTGATGTAGTCCACGCTGCGCCGTGCCTGTTCGTAGCGATGGTCCTCGATGGTGATGGCCTGCAGCAACGCCACGCCCTCTGGCTTGAGCAGGCGCTGGAGGGTGGCCATGTAGGTGTCCAGATACTCGGCGCCGATGGCCTCGATCATCTCGATCGATACGAGCTTGTCGAACTGGCCTTCAAGATCACGGTAGTCCTGCATCAGCAGGGTGATCCGGTCTTGCAGCCCGGCTTCGGCTACCCGCTGCGTGGCCAGTGCATGTTGCTCCGCTGAAATTGTGGTGGTCGTTACATGGCAGCCATGGTTGCGCGCCGCGTGCACGGCGAAGCCGCCCCAGCCGGTACCGATCTCGATCACGCGGTCGCCTGGCTGCAGCTGCAGCTGCTCGCAGATGCGGTCAAGCTTGCGCCGTGAGGCCGCTTCAAGGGAAGTGTTCTCATCGGCGAACAAGGCCGACGAGTACATCAGGTCCGGCGACAGGAACAGTGAGAAGAAATCGTTGCCAAGGTCATAGTGCGCGGCGATGTTGCGGCGGCTGCCTTCGCGGCTGTTGCGACGCAGCCGGTTCCAGCCGCGCAGCAGCCAACCGCCGATGCGCGCCGGGCCACGCTCCATGCCGTCGAGCAGATCGCGGTTGCGTACCAGGATGCGCACCAGCGCAATCAGGTCGCTGCAGCGCCAATCGCCATTGATATAGCTCTCGCCGGCGCCGACGCTGCCCTGCGCGGCAACTTTGCGATAGAAGGCCGGGTCATCGATGGCCACCGTGGCCTGCAGTTCTGCGGCTGCATCGCCCAGCACCACCTCACCCAAGGCATCGCGAATCCGCAGGCACCCCGCACGCAAGGGTGCCAACTCGGCAAGCAGCCGGCGTCGCAGCAGGGCATCCAGCGCGCCCGGTTGCGCAAGGACGGCCGAGGAGCTCATCTGGTTCATCGGGATTTCTCGGCAAGGGAAGGGTGGTCGTGGACCGGGTTGCGCTTGAGCCACAGGCGCAGCGCCTGCCAATGGATCGCGGCGACGACCTGCACCGTCATCAACGGATAGCAGGCCAATACCTTGGCCAACCCGATGCCATCCAGCGGCTGGCGTTGCATGGACTGGGTGGCGTCGAACTGACGATCGGTACCGCGCCAGACCTGCATGTGTACACGCAGATCCTCGCCAGGCACCGTGAAGCGCCAGTCGTAGCGGCAATCCATTGGCATGAAGGGCGAAACATGGAAGCACTTGTCGAATTGCCAGTGCAGCGCACGGCCCTTTGTGCCGGCTGTTGCCACTGGCAGGACGTAGGCGTGGTGTTCTTTCCAGGGTGTGTTGGTGATGTCTGCCACGATGCAATCGAGACTGACGCCGTCGGCCTGGTAGCAGTAGTAGAAGCTGACCGGGTTGAACACATGGCCGGCAACGCGCAGGTGCGTGAGCAGGCGAACCGGCCCCTGTGGGCGATAGCCAAGCGTTGGCGCTGCATGGTCTCTCACTGCATCCGCCAGCGGTTGCGCCGGATCGCCGAAGTAGTCGCTGCGACGGAACTGAGCCAGGTTACGGCGGTTTACCGACCACAGCCAACGTCCCGCGAAGAGCCGGTCCAACTCATCCAGGTCCAGCAACAACTGGGCGATGGGATAGCGGAACGCATGCGGATGCGGCAGATGCCGACGATGTACGACATGGCCGAGATAGATCGCACTGTTGCTCATGCGGTCGCCTCCGGCTGTGTCAGCAAGAAGGCGTTCGACCTGCGCGCGGCCAGCGCATCCACCACGCGGCGGGCGCTGCGGATGCCATCCTCATGGAAACCCCAGCCCCAGTACGCACCGGCGAACCAGGTATGGCGCTCGCCCTGGATATCGGCCCAGCGCTGCTGCGCGGCCACGGCGGCATGGTCATGCACCGGGTGTGCATAGCGCATGCGTCGCAGCACCTTGGCAGGATCGATCCGTGCGCTGTCGTTGAGCGTCACCACCAGCGGCGTATCGCCCGGCAGCCCCTGCAGCAGGTTCATGCAGTAACTGACCGTGCAGGGTGCGTCGACAGCCTTCGGCACGTGCGCGTTCCACGCCGCCCAGGCCTTGCGGTTGCGTGGCAGCAGGGCGGCATCGGTATGCAGTACCACTTCGTTGTGCTGGTAGTTGATGGCGCCCAGCACCTGCCGCTCAAATGGGTCCGCATCCTCGAGCAGGCGCAAGGCCTGGTCGCTGTGGCAGGCCAGGATCACCTGGTCGAAGCCCTCAACGCCAGCGGTGCTGTGCACTCGTGCGCCGTCTGCTTCGCGCTCTACTTTCCAGACCTTGCATTCAAGCCGTTCGCGGACCCGCCAACGCGCACGCATCGCGTCGATATAGCGCGTCGATCCGCCTTTCACCACGCGCCATTGTGGACGTCCGCTGATCTGCAGCATCTGGTGGTTGGCCATGAACTGGACCAGGTAGCGCGCCGGGAACTGCCGCACGGTCGCGGTCGGCGAGGACCAGAGTGCCGACGCCATCGGCAACAGGTGCTCTTCGACGAAGGCCTCTCCATAGCGCTCACGGTGCAGATACTCGCCCAAAGTTGAGCCGTCGCCGCCATCCAGCAGCGCTGGTGCATCACGGTAGAAACGTCGCAGGTCGCGCAGCATTCCCCAGAAACGTGGTGAAACCAGGTTCCGTCGCTGGCAGAACAGGCCATCGAGGGAGGTCGCGTTGTACTCCACGCCGCTGCGTTCGCTGCGCATCGAGAAGCTCATCGTGGTCGGCTGCGATTCCACGTCAAGCTCGTCGAACAGCGTGCTCAGCAGTGGGTAATGCAGCGGGTTGAACACGATGAAGCCGGTATCCACCGCCATCTGTCTCCCACCTACCTGCAGCGTGTGGGTATGCGTGTGGCCGCCGAGGTAGTCGTTGGCCTCGAACAAGGTGACCTCGTGCTCGCCGTCCAGCCACCAGGCGCTGGCCAGCCCGGCGATCCCTGAACCTATGACTGCGATACGCATGTCAGCTCCTCGCCTTGGCCAGCACCCAAGACGGGATCGGTTTGAGTTCCTTGACCAGACCCAGCATCGCCATCACCCGCAGGCCATACCAGGTCAGGTCGATCTCCCACCAGCGGAATCCCTGCCGCACGGTACCAGGGAAGAAGTGGTGGTTGTTGTGCCAGCCTTCTCCAAAAGTGATCAGCGCCAACCAGAGGTTGTTACGGCTGTCATCACGGGTGTCGAAGCGGCGGCGACCGAAGCGGTGCGCCAATGAGTTGATGGTGACGGTAGCGTGGAACAGCACCACGGTGGAGACGAAGAATCCCCATACCAGCAGTTGCATGCCGGAGGTCTGCAGCCCCGGTGCCCAGTGTTCGAGCACAGCACCCAATGCATACAGCGCTGCGGCCAACAGCAGTGGCACGACGGTGTCGAAGCGGTCCAGCCAGCGCAGCTCCGGAAAGCGCGCAAGGTCCGGAATGCGCTTCAAGTCGGTGGCGAAAGCACCGCGGGTCAGGAACCAGCCCATATGGCTGCGCCAGAATCCACCGGTCTGCGGCGAGTGAGGATCCAGTGGTTGATCGGCATGGCGATGGTGGTGGCGATGGTGCGCGGCCCACCACAGCGGCCCGCGTTGCACGCTGGAAGCACCTATCACCGCGAATACGAACTGCACGGGGCGTGATGCCTGGAAGGTGCGATGGGAGAAATAGCGATGGTAGAACCCAGTGATCGCGAACATCCGGATTGCGTACAGAGCAAGCGCGACGCCAACCGCGGTCCACGACACGCCCACCCAGATCACGGCCAGGCAGCCGATGTGCAGCAGCGCGAAGGGCAGGGCCCGCATCCAGTCGATACGCTCACCTTGCCGCCCCTCGACTGTGGCGCCGTCGGCGCTGGCGGTATCGAACCACCGTCGGACGCTGCGCAGCAAGGGCAAGCGACGACGGGGAAGGGGCGCTGCGGAGGACATGGAAGCGTTCTCTACGAGTTTGCTTGCTTCCTGTACGCAGCGCGGCGGCATTTGGATGCAGCGGTTTGGCGATTCGAAGGCAGTCATCCCGGAGCAGCCCCGCAACGTGGCACCAGCGTTTGCTGCATTTCCGCATGCCATTGCGAAGCCGGGCGCTCCACTGCCGGGTGCGGGAAGCGCACCGTTACCCGCGGGTAATCGCCACGGGCATCGCGCAGGTTGCTAGTGCCGCGGAATTCCAGCAGGCGCCGGTCAGCATCGGCGTAGACCAGGGCCAGACGTGGCGCGATGGCCCCGTACCAGGCATCCACCTGAACCTCGATGGACTGTGCCGGTATTCCCCGCCAGCGCACCGGGCCGGCACGTTGCACCTGCACCGGGTAATAGCGTTGCCGGCCGGGCACCAGGAACTGCAGGCCCAACCGCTCACCCTGCATCAACCGTTGCCAGTGGCTGCGCACGGCGGCGTCGAACCCGGCATCGATCACCGCATCGGGCGGAAGTGGCAGCCACTGGGTCCGCAGCCTTGCCTGCGCATCCTCCTTCCAGCTCAGTTGCACGCCGCTACCCGTCACCTCGATGCTGGCCACCTGCCCGCTACGGCGGTCTTCCAGTCGATAGCCGGGTGCCTGAACAGGGCCGCTGACACGCATTTGCTTGCGTGCGAACGGCTCCCCGCCGGGGCACAGGTACTGTACCCACCGTTCGCTTGCTTCACCGGCGCCGCGCTGCCAGTGTACCTCCCGGTAGGCGATCGTGCCGGCCGTGGTCGCGGCAATGCCTTCGCTGCGCAGCAGCGGCGCGGCCCAAGCCGCGAAGGGCAGGGACAACAACAGACAGGCGCTACGCATGGCGGTATCCGCGGTGGAATGCACTGCCTACGCGCGGGGCCGGCAATTGGATGCAGCCAGCCCGGCGCATCCAAACGCCCCTTCTGCGCGTAGCAATGACGCCATGTTCACTCCAGCGCCGCCCACGCAGATGTACCCTTACCACGGAAAACACCCTTCTCTATTCGACACCGCGCGGATCGTGTCCAGTTCGCAGCAGCTGAGCAAAGAGCCAATGAACTGGACCGGCGAAATGGACGGTGTGGCGCGGTTGCGTGACCGCGACTGTTTCATGCGCATCTACGACCATTTCATGCCGCGCTTGTGCGTCTACCTACGTGGTCTGGGCGACCCAGAGGCGGTGGCCGAGGAGCTGGCGCAGGAATGCCTGCTTCGACTGTGGCTGCGCGCGGCTGATTTCGACCCAGCGCAGGGTGCATTGAGCACCTGGCTGTACCGTATCGCGCGCAACCTGCACATCGATCGCGTGCGCCACGAGCGCAGCTGGACGCTGGTGCAAGCCGCCGTGGAGAACGCTGCTGCCAGCGACGTTCTTGAGCGCAGCAGTGCCGAGCAGTTCGCCGACCATGCAAGGCTGCGCCAACGCATCAACGAGCTCTCTGCCGTGCAGGCACGGTTGGTGCGGATGTCCTATTTCGAGGCTAAGAGCCACGGGGAGATCGCGCAGTCATTGGGGATGCCTCTGGGAACCGTGAAGTCGCATCTGCGGCGCGCTTTCCTGCTGCTTCAGTCAAAAGTCGGGGGTGCGTCATGAATCCGCACCACCATCTGCATGAATCGACCTTGATGAGTTACGCAGCCGGCGCCTTGCAGGCACCGTTGAGCATCGTTGCTGGCGCCCACCTTGAGCAGTGCCCGCACTGCCGCAAGCGCGTGCGCGATGCCGAAGCGGTCGGCTCGGCATTGCTGGAGCAAACCCAGCCCGTGCTTGAGGACGCGCGACGCGAAACATTGCGTGCTGCGATGCTGGCACAGCTCACGCAGACCAGCATGGCGGCGACAGCGGAGCTGGAGCGGCCATTGCCACTGGAACGCCCCCAGGCGGATCCGGAGTATCTGCCGGCATCGCTGCATCCATACTTCGGCGACTCGTTGGGTAACCTGCGGTGGCGGTGGATGGCGCCGGGTGTGCACTGCATCCGCGCGAAGCAGTTACCATCACTGATCATGCTGAAGATCGCGCCGGGCAAGTGCCTGCCGATGCACAGTCATGGCCGTAGTGAACTCACCCAGATCCTGCGCGGCTCCTACAACGATGCCTTGGGCCTGTTTGCGCCAGGTGACGTGGCGGACCTTGATGGCGATGTCGAGCACCAGCCGGTGACTGCGCCCGGTGTACCGTGTATCTGCGTCTCGGCGTTGGATGCACCGCTGGTATTCAGTGGTTGGTTGGCGCGCAAGGTGCAGCGCTTCGTCAAACTGTAGTTCGCACGGGACGTAACCGATGAACGATGGCGGACGCCTGAAGATCGTGCTGACCGGCGCCAGCGGTCTGGTCGGCCAAGGCGTGGCACTGGCCTGCGCCGGCTCCGCGCACGTCAAGCGCACCGTAGCGCTGGTGCGGCAGGAAGGTGGCCTGGAGACGGCGGCCGAGGAACTGGTGCTGGAGGATTTCCAGCAGGCACACCGCCGCCGTGCGGACCTGGTGAGGTTCGATGCCTGCTTCTATTGCGCCGGTGCGGCACCGCTTGGCACCGCGGAAGACGAGTACCGGCGGGTCACTTTGGATGCCACGTTGGCGGTTGCACGCACCTGGTTCACAGCAAATCCGCGGGGGATGTTCCTGTATGTATCAGGCGCCCACGCCAACCCTGAAAGCCACGTCATGCCGCTGCGGGTTAAAGGAGAGACCGAGCAGGCCTTGGCGCAGCTGCCGGGACGGACCGTGATGCTGAGGCCAGGTGGCGTGCGCCCGGTTGCTGGCACGGGTACGCGCCATGGGCTGTTGAAGCCGCTGTATGTGCTCGGTGGGCCGCTTATGCAGCTGGCAGGTGCGGCGCTGCCGTCGATGGTGACCAGCAACCTCAGCCTCGGCCGCGCGATGATCGCGCTGGCGCGCATGCGTGATCCACCCGCTGTGGTGGAGTGCGCGCAGATAAACCAGCTTGGGGATGCCGACGCGGCGTGATCCAGCAGGTACTTCTGTGTGCGCCTGCTGGATTTTCCGCCTGGTTACAGCAGCCCTGGATTCGCCTGCCAGACCGCATGGTTGAGTAAGCTGGCGAAGCTCACCCACGCCAGGTAGGGAATCAACAGGCAGGCCGCAAGCTTGTGGATGCGCCAGAACGCGATCAGCGTGGCAACGATCAACACCAGTAGCAGCAGGATGTCTGCAAACGCCAGGGCGCCCTGCTTCCAACCGAAGAACAGCCAACTCCACAACGTATTGAGGCCGAGCTGCAGTAGGTACAGCATCAAGGCTGGCGCCGCCGCACGCCAACCGCGCTCACGCCAGACCAGAAAGGCCGCCAGCGCCATCAACGCATACAGTGCAGTCCACACCGGCCCGAACAGGCCCGCCGGTGGCGCCCAAGTGGGCAACGCGAGGCTGGCGTAGAAACTGGCGGCGGAAATGGAGGCGCGTGCGCCCAGCGTAGCGGCAAGGAAAGTGATCACTGCCCAGCCGGAGAATCCGAGTAGCTGTCTACGCATCTGCATGTGTGTTGTTGATCCTCTGCGGAACTATCGCCAGCAACTGATACGGACCAAAGAAGGAGTTGGATGCAGTGCGGCGAAATGTGAGTGTGTGCAACTTTTCGTGCGAAACGGGATTTTGAATCGCCTTGGCTTGGAGACGAGAATCATTCTGGGGCAGAGCGTGTGCAGATTTTTGTGTAAACGAGATTCGGGTTACAGCTGAGGGAGCCGCCCGTCAAACTGGATGGTAAATCGGTTCAGGGCTGCCTTCCAATCACGGATGGGTAAGGTCCATCGTTTGCTGATGTTGCGCAACGCGAGGTAGAGCAGTTTGACGAGAGCTTCGTCGCTCGGAAACGCGCCGCGGTGCTTGGTTAATTTTCGTAGCCCCATGTTCACCGACTCGATTGCGTTGGTTGTATAGATGACCTTACGGATCTCGGGTGGATAGTCGAAAAATGGGGTTAACCGTGTCCAGTTACGCCGCCAAGACTGGCCAATCGGCAGGTACTCCTTGTCCCAGCGTGCCTCGAACTCGGTGAGCCGTTGCTCAGCTTCCTCGGCGGTGGCGCAGGTGTAGATGCGCTTGAGGTCGGCCGCCACTTCTAGTCGCCGCTTCCACGACACATAGTTCAAGCTGTGCCTGACCATATGCACGATGCATAGTTGCACCGTGGTGTACGGAAACACTGCCTCGATAGCCTCAGGGAAGCCCTTCAGGCCGTCGACACAGGCGATGAAGATGTCTTGCACGCCACGATTACGTAGCTCCGTCACCACTTGCAACCAGAACTTCGCACCCTCGGTTTGGGCCAGCCACAGGCCCAGAACTTCCTTCTCACCGCTCATCGTTATACCGATGGCCAGGTAGACCGCCTTGACTCGAACTGCAGCGTCTCGAACTTTGACGTGGATGCAGTCCAAGTACACGATCGGATAGACCGGATCGAGCGGGCGCGCCTGCCACGCCTTGACCTCATCCACCACTGCGTTTGTGACCGATGAAATTAAGCTCGGCGACACCTCGGCCCCGTACATCTCCTCCAGGTGCGCCTGGATCTCGCGCACGGTCATCCCTCGTGCGTACAGTGACAGGATCTTGTCGTCGAACCCACTCCAACGGGTCTGGTGCTTCGGAATTAGCTTGGGCTCGAAGGTACCTTGGCGATCGCGTGGTACCTCGATAGGCAGCTCACCAAACTCACCCTTGAGCGTCTTGCGACTGCGGCCGTTGCGGGTGTTGCCAGCACCGTTGGCCACCGGCTCGTGCTTCTCATGCCCCAAGTGCTCGGTCATCTCTGCATCGAGCGCCTTCTCTACCAGCAGCTTGGTCAACTGCTTTAGCAAGCCGTTCTCGCCGATCAGGTCCTCAGGTCTCTTGTAGTTAGCCAACAAGCTGCTCAGCAACTCGTTGGGTACTTCATGTTTGCGTGAACTCATGGTGTCTCCAGGTCAGATGGCAGTTTCCTGCCGGTGACCCGTTTACACAAAATCTAGGACAGGCCCACGCGCGGTGCCTGGTCCAACGACGGCCCCGGTTCGGGGAAATCCTTGGCGCCGCGCCGGGAACGTAATCCGCGCTGGCCGCATCAGACAGGGCAGGAGGGAGTAACGGCCATTGTTCGTGGACTCCCTTGGAGACCGTGTCCATGCCACCTGCCGGAGCCGTCCACATGCTTGCCTATGCCCTGATCGTCTTCGCGGTCGCCGCCGTTGGCGGCCTGGTCCTTGCCGCGCATGTCCTGCGCGGCAAGTTCGCGCCCTGGGCGCTGTCGCTGCTGCATGCGGCGCTGGGCGCCACCGGGCTCGTCCTGCTCGTGGTGCTGCTGGCCCGCGGCGCCGCTTCCCGGCCGGTGGTGACCGGCCTGGCGGTATTGCTGCTCGCCGCGCTTGGCGGGGTCTTCCTCGCGTCGTTCCACCTGCGCCGGAAGCTGCCGCCCAGGGCGGTGGTGGTCATCCACGCCGGGGTCGCCGTTGCCGGCTTCCTGGTGCTGCTCAGCCAGGTGCTCTGACGCCATGCGCCATCCCCTGCACCCGGCGCTCGTGCACTTCCCGGTGGCCTGCTGGTCGCTGGCGGTGGCGGCCGATGCCGTGGGCCTGTGGCTGGGGGAGGCCGCATGGCGCTGGTCCGGCGGCCTGCTGGTCGCCGGCTGCGCCCTGGCGTTGCCGGCGATGCTGGCGGGCCTGCTGGAACTGCGGCAGGTGCCCGAGGGCGCGGCCCTGCGCGACGCCTACGCGCACATGGGCGCCATGCTGCTGGCGTTCGTGCTGTTCGCGGCCCGCCTGCTGCTGCGGCTGGAGCACGGCCAGCTCCTGCCACCGGACACGCCGGCCCTGCTGCTGGACGCCGCGGGCTTCGCCGCGCTGGTGACCGGCGGGTGGTTTGGCGGACGATTGGTATATGGCCATGGCGTCGGCCGCGGACGGCCTTGAACCGGCGCGGCGGCGGATCGATCCTGAGCTCGTACCCCCGGAGATGCCCATCGACGCCCTGTCCGCCACGCATGGATCGCCGCCGACCCCGGGCATGCCGGAACTGCCCGAGGCCGAGCTGATCGCGCGCGCCGTCGCCGGCGACGGCCGCGCCTTCGAGCACCTGATGCGCCGGCACAACCGGCTGCTGTTCCGTGCCGCGCGCAGCATCGTCAGGGAAGACGCCGACGCGGAGGATGTCGTCCAGGAGGCCTACCTGCACGCCTGGCGCGCGCTGCGCAGCTACCGGACCGAAAGCCGGCTTTCGACCTGGCTGGTGCGCATCGCCATCAATGAAGCCCTGGGGCGCCTGCGGCGCAGGAGCGCGCAGGTCATCCCGCTGGAAGCTGCCATGGCCGACCACGATGCCGACATCCAGTCCCTGTTCGCCGACGCGCCCGAGCGCGGCCCGGAGCCGTCGCTGATGCGCGGGCAGATGCGCAGGCTGATGGAGGCGCGCATCGACCAGCTGCCGGAGGCGTTCCGCGTCGTGTTCGTGCTGCGCGCCGTGGAGGAAATGAGCGTGGAGGAAACCGCGCAGGCGCTGCGGATACCGGAGGCGACCGTCAGGACGCGCTTCTTCCGCGCGCGCAGCCTGCTGCGCGAAAGCCTGGCCCGGGAAGTGGATACCGCGCTGGCCGACGCCTTCAGTTTCGACGGCGCGCACTGCGACCGCATCGTCGCGCGGGTGCTGGAAAAGGGCATGGCGGAAGGCCTGGCGCCGCGGCCGCCGCCGACGACGGATTGAACGTCCTGCGTGCGGTGTTCAATGCCGCCGGTGGAAGCACGGCTTGACACCCGGGCGGTTCGAACTGACGCTGATGCGATGCCTATCGACCTGACGCCCCTGAATCTCCGCGAGTTGGACACCCTCATCCGCGCCGCCAAGGACAGGTACAGGACGCTCACCGGACGCGCGCCGGCGGAAAAGGTCAGGCGCATGCTCGCCGCCGAAGCGCGGCGCGCCGGCTACACCCTCGAGGAAATCTTCGGGCCGGAGGCCGACGTGGCGCGGCCGGCGCCGAAAGCCCGCGGCAGGCGCAAGCGCGCCAAGGTGGAGCCGAAGTACCGCGATCCCGACAACCGCCGCAATACCTGGACCGGTCGCGGCCGGATGCCGCTGTGGCTGGCGGCGAAGACCCGGCATGGCCGCAGTATCGCCGACTTCCTGATTCCGGGCGTGGCCAGGCTCACCCCGAAGGCGCAGCCGGCTACCGGTCGGCGCAGGCTGGTCAAGCGGCGCTGAGCCGGGCGTCGGTTTTCCACCCACGCGGCAGGCGCGCGTGGGCCGGACTGATGGGCGACATGGATCCGCGGCGCGCCGCCCGCGCTTCACGCCCGCGTATACGCCGGTTCACGACTGCATGACGAAGCCGATGGGACGGTTGAGGCTCCGCATCGGGAGTGCTCCGTGTCACCGCGCAGATTTCTCCACTTCGTCGTCCCGCTTCCAGCCCGCCGTCGCCGGGTAATCGCGCAGGCACCGCCCGGCATGGGAGGTGGCTGGCAGGAACGGAGGCGGCATGCCTGAAGGCCCGTCCCTCGTCCTGCTGCGCGAAGCCGCCGCGCGGTTCCGCGGCCAGGTCGTGCGCGGGGTGAGCGGAAACTCCCGCCAGGCGCTGGCACGCATGCAGGGGTGCCAGGTGCGGGACGTGCGCAGCTGGGGCAAACATTTCCTGCTGGAGTTCGACGATTTCAGCATGCGCATCCACCTGATGATGTTCGGCAGCTGGCTGATCGACGAACGCAAGCCGGCAGCGCCGCGGGTGTCGCTGCGCTTCGACAATGGCGAGCTGAACTTCTACGCCTGCTCGGTGAAGTTCATCGAGCAGCCGCTGGACGAGGTCTACGACTGGCGCGCCGATGTGATGAGCGAGCAGTGGGATCCGCGCCTGGCGCGGCGCAAGCTCAAGGCCCTGCCCGACATGCTGGTCTGCGACGCCCTGCTGGACCAGCAGATATTCTCGGGCGTGGGCAACATCATCAAGAACGAGGTGTTGTTCCGCATCCGCGTCCATCCGGCGACCCGCATCGGCGACCTGCCGCCGCGGAAGCTGGGCCAGCTGATCGCCCAGGCCCGCGAGTACAGCTTCGACTTCCTCGCCTGGAAGCGCATCTACGAACTGCGCAAACACTGGCTGGTGCATACCCGCGGCACCTGCCCCGTCTGCGGTGGCCCGATCAGGAAGGTCTACATGGGCAGGACGCAGCGCCGCACGTTCTTCTGCGAGCACTGCCAGAAGCACTACGGCGCCGGGCAGGTACCGGCGCCGTGATTCCGGCCGCCCGCAACGGCGCTCTTCCGGAGAACAGGCCGATACCCTAGGCTGCGCCTACCGCCTGGCTTCTGGGGAGTTGTCATGGGAAGGGGATTGCGTGGGGTGTTGTGGCTGTTGACAGGGATGTTCGCTGGCCTGGCCTGGGTGCCGGCAGCGGTGGCCCAGACGATACCGGTGGAAGCGTTCGCCAAGGCCAGCCCGTTCTCGATGCCGCGGCTGTCGCCGACGGGCGACTACCTGGCGGTTTCGACCGACTTCGGGGAAGGCAACCACGCCGTGCAGATCCTGCGCCTGTCCGACATGACGCGGACGGCGGTGCTGCGCCTGCCGCGCTACGAAAGCCCGTTCCAGATCGCATGGGTGGGCGACCGACGCCTGGTCGTTGCCAAGGGGCGCAAGTACGGGTCGCTGGAAAAGCCGCTGCCCACGGGCGAGATCATCGCCAGCGATTTCGACGGAAAGAACCAGCGCTACATCTACGGGTACGAGCAGCAGAACGCGGCAGCCGGCCTGGACCGCGGCTTCGGTTACATCGAAAGCGTGGCCGAGAGCAACGATGGCCGCTTCTACATGCGCCAGCTCCAGCGCAATCCCACCTCGTCGATGCTCTACGTGGTCGATACGCAGCGGCCGACGTTCAAGCTTATTGCCGATATCAACGTGCCGCAGCTGGAATTCCTGGTCGACCGCAACGGCGTTGCGCGCTATGCCTGGGGGCGCAACGATGCGGACAACTACCTGCTGTACCGCTCGGATGATGGCCGCCGCTGGCAGCCCATGGTGCTGCAGCAGGCCGGAAGCGTCTGGACGCCGCTGGCGTTCACCGCGGACAACACCAGGGTATATGCCCGGCTGAGCCGCGATGAAGGGCCATCGCGGCTGGTGCTGAGCGATCTGGACGGCGGCGATTCCGAGGTGCTGGCGGGTGATGACTTCGCCAGTGTCGGCCTGACGCAATGGACAGGCCACCCGTCGGTCCCGTTCGCGGCCGCCCCGCAGAGCGGCCGCCCGCGGCTGGCCTACTTCGACCCGGGACGGCCCGAGGCCGAGCTGCACAAGGCCCTGGCGGAACTGCTGCCACAGCAGCACGTGACCTTCGTCGACGTCAGCCGGGACGGCCAGGTCGTGCTGGTCCACCTGACTGGAGACCGCGACCCCGGCGGCTGGTATGTGCTGAGGCGTTCGACCAACAAGCTGGAAAAGGTGTTGTCCACGCGCGAGGGCATTGATCCGGCGCTGATGGCCGAGCGCCGCCCGGTGCGTTTCAAGGCGGGCGACGGACTCGAACTGGAGGCGGTGCTGACGATCCCGCGCAACAGCGAGGGCCGTCGCCTGCCCACGGTGGTGTTGCCGCACGGGGGGCCGCACGGCGTCAGCGATGACTGGTTCTACGACACTGATGCGCAGTTCCTGGCCAGCCGCGGCTACCTGGTGGTGCAGGTCAACTACCGCGGCAGCGGCGGGCGCGGCCGTGCGTTCGAACGCCGGGGCTACCTGCAATGGGGAACCCGCATCCAGCAGGACCTGCTGGATGGGCTGGACCAGGCCGTGGCATTGGGGCTGGCCGATCCGGAGCGGGTCTGTGCGTATGGCGGGAGCTTCGGTGCCTACTCGGCGATGATGCTGGCCGCGCGCGCGCCGCAGCGGATCCGCTGCGCGGTTGGCTTGGCCGGCGTCTACGACCTGAAAATGATGTACCGGAAGGGCGACATCAAGGACGACGCCTATGGGCGCAACTACCTGGAGCGTGTGATCGGCCGCAGCGACGAGGAGCTGCTGGCGAACTCGCCGGTGAGCCTGGCGGCGGCCATCAAGGCGCCGGTGCTGCTGGTGCATGGCGAACGGGACGAAAGGGCGCCGATCGCGCAGGCGAACGCCATGCGCAGCGCCCTGACCGCAGCGGGGAGGCCTCCTGGCTGGATGGCGGTTGCGGGCGAGGGCCACGGCTTCTACAACGACGACAACAGCATCGCGTTCTATCGCGCGCTGGAGAAATTCCTGCAGGAGCACATCGGCGGCTGAGCGCCCGGTGACTGCATCGGACGCGCTGGCCCGGCTACTCCGGTTGCACGGACAGATACTCGATCACCGCACGCCGGCGCTGCGGGTCGGAGGTCGCGTTGGGCATGCGGGTGCCGGGCACCTGCTTCTGCGGCGAGGCGAGGAAGGCATCCAGGGTCTGCGCATCCCAGACGATGCCGCTGTTCTTCATCGCGTCGGAATAGGAATAGCCCGGCGCGCTGCCGGCGCGGCGGCCGATCACGCCATGCAGGTTGGGGCCGAAACGGTGGCCCAGGTCGGCGCGGGTGTCATGGCAGCCGGCGCAGACGGCGAAGGCCCGCTCCAGCTCGCGCTGGTGCGGCGTGGCGTCGGCGGCGTGGTTGAACACATCGCGCTGGCCGCAGGCACATAGCACTGCGGCCATTCCGAGCAGCAACATGCAGCGCCACATGGCGCTTCCACGGCAGTGCATCCGCCGCTGCCGGGTTTTCCCGGCAGAAAGCGAAGCCCTTTCCCTCTCGCTGCCGGCAAGCACGCGCGGTTGCGCCATCACATCGCCGGGTAATTGGGCCCGCCGCCGCCCTGCGGGGTCACCCACACGATGTTCTGGGTCGGGTCCTTGATGTCGCAGGTCTTGCAGTGCACGCAGTTCTGCGCGTTGATCTGCAGGCGCGTGTCGGCCCCCTCGCCGACGAACTCGTACACCCCCGCCGGGCAGTAGCGCGCCTCCGGGCCGGCGTACTGCGCCAGGTTGATGCGCACCGGCACCGTCGCATCCTTCAGCGTCAGGTGGCTGGGCTGGTCTTCCTCGTGGTTGGTCGAGGACAGGAACACCGAGCTCAGCCGGTCGAAGGTCAGCACGTTGTCCGGCTTCGGGTAGTCGATCTTCGTGTGCTGGCTGGCCGGCTCCAGGCATTCGTGGTCGGCCTGGGTGCGGTGGATCGTCCACGGCGCGTTGCGCAGGCCCAGTTTGGGCAGCAGCCACTGCTCGATGCCGGTCATCAGCGTGGCCAGGGTGCGGCCCTTCTTGAACCACTGCTTGAAGTTCTTGGACTGCAGCAGCTCGGTCTTGAGCCAGCTGTTCTCAAAGGCTTCCGGATACGCGCTCAGTTCATCGCGCGAACGCCCGGCCACCAGCGCCTCGAACGCCGCCTCGGCGGCCAGCATGCCGGTCTTGATCGCCGCGTGGCTGCCCTTGATGCGGCTGACATTGAGGTAGCCGGCCTCGCAGCCGACCAGCGCGCCGCCGGGGAATACCGTCTTCGGCAGCGACAGGATGCCGCCGGCGGTGATCGCGCGCGCGCCATAGGCGATGCGCTTGCCACCTTCCAGGTGCCTGCGGATCGCCGGGTGGGTCTTGAAGCGCTGGAACTCCTCGAACGGGCTCAGCCAGGGATTTTTGTAGTCCAGGCCCACCACGTAGCCGATCGACACCTTGCCGCCGTCGGCGTGGTACAGGAAGGCGCCACCGTAGGTGTCGTCGTCCAGCGGCCAGCCGGCCGCGTGCACCACCAGGCCCGGCTCGTGTCTGGCCGGGTCGATCTGCCACAGCTCCTTGATGCCGATGCCGTAGCTCTGCGGGTCCCTGCCTTCGTCGAGCTTGAAGCGGCTGATCAGCTGGCGGCCGAGGTGGCCGCGCGAACCTTCGGCGAAGATCGTGTACCGGGCATGCAGTTCCATGCCGCGCTCGAAGTTCGGGCCCGGCGTGCCGTCCTTGTGGATGCCCATGTCGCCGGTGGCCACGCCCATCACCGCGCCGTTCTCATCAAACAGCACCTCGGCGGCGGCGAAGCCCGGGAAGATCGCCACTTCCAGCGCCTCGGCCTGCTGCGCCAGCCAGCGCGTCACCTCGCCCAGGCTGACGATGTAGTTGCCGTGGTTCTGGAAGCATTCGGGCAGCAGCCAGTTCGGGGTGGATCTGGCGCCGGTGGCGTCCAGGAACAGGAACTCGTCGCGGGTCACCGCCTGCTTCAGCGGCGCGCCCTTTTCCTTCCAGTCCGGGAACAGTTCGCCCAACGCGCGCGGGTCCATCACCGCGCCGGACAGGATGTGCGCGCCCGGCTCGGAGCCCTTCTCCAGCACGCACACCGACAGTTCCTGCCCCTTCTCCACCGCCAGCTGGCGCAGGCGGATGGCCGTGGACAGCCCCGCCGGGCCGGCGCCCACGATCACCACGTCGAACTCCATCGCTTCGCGCGGCGGAAGGGCGGAGGAGGATTCAATGTTCATGCAGGGACTCTTGGCTGGGGCCGGCGACGGCGTGGCGACGGTCTGAGGCCCCATTTTCGCCGACCCGGCGGCGATGTTCCAATCCGCGGGCGCCCGCTGCCTGTCGCCAGTACCGTGGCGTGGGTGAACGGGCGCTGCTGCGGCAGGCCCGCCAGTGCAGGCCGGGACCCGTCAGCTGCGGTCGACCAGGCGCGTGATGCCGCCCTCGCCGAAGGAGAATTCCGACTGCCCGGTGAGTTCGATGAGCGTGCCGGCGACGGGACCGCCCGGAATATCCACGGCCAACCTGCCGCGATAGGCGATGTCCACGACCGTTGATTCTCCTTCCTCGCGCAGGGAAACCACGGTCTGTTCGCGTTCGGAAAAAAGCGCCTTGCCCTGCTCGGCCAGGCGCCGGAACGCCTCCTTGCCGTCGGACTGCGCGGTGAGCTGCCCGGAGGAGAAATTGCGGAACGCCACGTCCGCCGAAAGCGTCGCCAGCATGCCCTCCACGTCGAAGGCGTTGTAGGCGGCGACATAGCGCTCGATGAGGTCGCGGCGTCCAGGTGCGTCCATGGTTGTTTCTCCGTGCGGCGGTTGTTGGAAAGGGACCGGGCGAGGCTCAGGTCCTTCGTCCCGACGGGAAAGCGCGCGCGGCCAGGGCGATCGGCAACCCGAACAGGAACATATGCGACAGCAGGTCGTACAGCGCGGCCGGCATGTCGAAGTTGACCGGCCTGGGGAACGCGGACAGCGGCAGCACCACCAGGCGCATGCCAAGGAAAACCACGGTGCCGAAGATCGGCCCGCTCAGCCACGGGCGCGCCGCCACGCGCAACCGCGGCGCCAACGCGACGAACAACGCCGCCCACCCCAGCGAAAGCGCGAAGTGGGAAACGAGCCCGATGGCCGCGCTCACCGCACCCATGTCGAAGGACGCTTTTCCGAACCAGCCGCTGGCGATGACCTGGAGCAGCGTGGCAGGCGCAAGCCCGTTCAAGGCGGCAAAGCCGATCGCGAACGCCAGGTCCAGGGTGCCGCCGACGGAACCACCGATACAGACGGCCTTCACTGCAGCGCGCATGGCGATCCTCCAACGTGGTTGGCGCCCGCGATGGCAGGCAGGTCCTGCGGTTCCTGCGGGAACCTGGAAATGGCAATGAGGGCGATGGCAGCCGTGAGGGCAGCGAGCAGGCAAGTCATTGCGTGCCGCTCCCTGGGCCCGGCGCCCGCGTCAAGCCTTACCGCGGCCGGCATCCGCATGAACAACCTGCAGGTTGTCGTTCTGTGCGGCTTCAACGGCCGTGGCGATGAGGGCCGCAGCCGCATCCGGATCATGCAGGTCCGTATCCACCACAAGCAGTGCTTCGGGCAGGTCAGGAAAATCAAAGCCCACCTGTGCCTCGATCGCCTGGAAGAGCGCCGGATCCGTGAGCTTGCCGAACTCCGCGCGTGCAGCGTTGCCCATGCGTTCCAGCAACGACTCACGCGAACAGACCAGATGTATGTAGTGGATTCTCCCGCCGGCACTCTCAATGATTGCGCGAAGCTCGGCGATGAGCCGGGGATCAACCGTCGACTCCGGGTTGAACGTGAAGATGAAGCTCTGCTCTGCCTGTGCCGCCTCGGTGAAGGCGGTCCGCCAGATGGTCGCCCGCATCCTGCCAAACGCCGGTGTGCCGAAAGCGAAAAGACTCCTGGCGGTGTCGACGGCAAGGTGATTGTGGAACAACGGGATTCCGGTCAGCCCGCTGAGCTTGACGCCGACGGTGTGCTTTCCGGAAGCCGGGCTTCCATGTAGAAAAATGACGTGCATGGTTGCTGGTTGCGCCTGGGGATTCGAAGGCAAAAAGGCGATGACGCCGGTGCCCCGCGAGGGAAAATCCACATCACGCACGGCGGTTGTTCACGCCGCCGGTTTCCCTGTTCCGGTGCACGACACCGCACGTAGACATGTCGCCGCTTTCTGGCGTTGTCCGTCTGGCACGGTATCACCTGGCTGTGACCCTCTCAACGCAGGTGCCCGATTCCGGAAAGCCGGGAGTCCGCCGGCTGCATGTGCGGTTGAACGCCGTCCCCCTATTTGCTGGATGGGATGGGAAAGTGCTGGCGTTTGCGCAAGGGGGGCGCCTGCCCGTTGCGCGCGTTGCGACCGTTCTTCGAACGGTGCAGGGAGCACGGCCCGTGACTCCGGCGGCTAGAACATGCCGAGCCGGTTTGGCGAATCCGCGGGAATCTGCTGGCCGACGTCCCACATCTCCACGATCCTGCCGTTCTCGAAGCGCAGGATGTGGACGACGGCGATGTCGATGCCCACGTTACCGCGGCGCACATGGGAAAGCACCGCCACCCGGTCGCCGGATTCGATGACCTGCCTGGCGGTGAACGACTTGTCGGGCTCGACCCTCGCGCTTTCCTCCATTCCCCGCAGCAGCGATTCCCGGTCCTCGGGAAAATACGCGTTGTGGTGGCGGAAATCGTCCGAGACGTAGGTGTCGTAGGCCTGCCTGACCTGGCCGGCCGTGCACATGGCCAGGAAACGGGTGGCTTTGTCCGCGTTGCTTTGAATGGCCATGGTCGCTCCGTGCAGCTGGCATCGGGTTGCGTCGCCGGCGCGGCGGCGGGGTGCCGCAAGACTAGCAAGCCGCACCGGCAGGCGCCGCGAAGGTCGGCCCGTGCCGGCCGCGTTCAGCGCCGCGGCCGCGCCAGCAGGTAGCCGAGCCAGGCGAACGGCAGATAGGCGCAGGCCAAGTCCGCGGCGATGAACCAGGCCGGCGCCGGGATCATCCGTGCCGCGAGCATGCCGCCGGCCAGGAAGAACACGCCCACCACCAGCGCGCCCACCGGTTTGTAGCGGCTGGCGAGCCTCGCTGCGACGAAGGCGCCGGCCAGCGTCCCGAGCGCATGCGCAAGGAACGGAAACAGGAAGTGGCGCGGCGCGAGCTGGGGCAGGGCGGCGCGTATGCCTTCGGCCGTGGTCATGTCCGCCCCGGCCGGAGGCGCGACGATATGCCCGCCCGCCATCACCAGGGCCATGTTGACCGCGCTGCCGGCGATGAGCCCGGCAACGATGGCGAGCAGCAGTCTCAGGATGGGCATGCGGTGGTCCTCCAGGGGTGCGGGGCGGTTGGGACAACGGCGGCCGGCGCGCCGATCGGGACCCTGCGTCGATCCGGAAGTCCGGACGACTGCGGAAACGAATGAAGACGCTGCTGCTGGCATCGTACTATCCCCGGCCTGCAGACAGGTTCTAGCAGCGAAGGAAGAAGAACGCAGTCGCCAGGGCCAGGCCGCCGGCCCAGAGGATGGCCATGCCAACGAGGCCGAGAAGCGCCACCGCAAGGCGTGGAAACAGCTGCATCCCGCGGGAGCGGCGCAGGAGGCAGGCGGCGAACAATCCACCGGCCACGACCCCCAGCGCCACAACCAACCAGCCAAAGAGGTTGATCAACGGACTTTTCGGCCCGTAATCGCTCGGACAGGGTGTCATTGCGTACAAAGGCGCGGAGAGCACCATGAGCGTGATGAAAAGCCCGCTGCGCTGAATCCAGCACGGCTGCCCGGTCACGCGAATTCCACCTGTCGGGTGGGCCGCTGAACTGCGCGAACCCACTACTCGGACGTCCTGCACACAGCCTCCAGCCGGTGGCCTTCCGGGTCCATGACGAAAGCCGCATAGTAGTGTCCGCCGTAGTCCGGCCGTCCGTTGTCCACCCCGCCAGCGGCCAGTGCCGCGGCATGAAAGGCATCGACCGATGCCCTGCCTGGCGCGGAGAACGCGACATGAAACCCCGGGATCCAGGGCAGTGGAGACGACACCTGCTTGATCGCGAGCCTGTCGCCTGCGCCTGGCGGCCCGTAGCCGACGGCCTGCTCCTGCCCACCAGGCCGCAGGTCAGTCCAGACCCGGAAATAACCCAGCGGTCGAAGAACCGCATCGTAGAAGGTTGCCGCGCGTTCGATATCGCACGCGCCCAGTGAGATGTGATGAAGCATCGGTGACCCGAAAGGATGGGGCAGAGGGGGCGCCCGGTGCGGTCCGGTGCCTGGACCAGGTGGAGCCGCTTGCCGGCTCCGGCCTGGATGACTTGCCTGGCATCAACCCAACAGGCCGAACACCACGCCAAACAGCAGGAACTGTGCGACGTGGTACCCGCCGTCGATGAGCCAGAGCCTGAAGGTTCTCTGCGCGAACTGATAGTTGATGCCAAAGCTGGCCGCAACCAGGCCGGCGCCCACCAGGGCGCCAAGCCTGAGCGAGGACTCCAGCGTGGGAGAGGGCCCAACGAGAACCGCGAAGCAGGCAGCCGCCAGAAGCGAGAAGGCAAAGCTGACGCCAAACACCTTCGCCGGATGCCCTGCCGTCGGCGGGCCGCCATTCTCTGCGTTCCATGCCTTGCCAAACAGCATGGGCGAGTACCAGAGCCCGCCAACAACAAAACTCGAAACGGCTGCCAGCAGCGTAATCCAGATGTTCATGGCGTCCTCGATTGACGTTTGATGCCGGAGTTGAAGCCGTGCCGCGAAGCGGCCTTGGCCTGCGGTGAATCGTCAGGGTCTGGCAGGAACCTGCCCTGATCCCTGCACGTGCATTCGTAGATATCCTGTCGCACGCCGTGACGGTCGGAACCCGGCTTTCCCGTGGGTCAATCGCAGCGTCCCAGCGCGCAAGCGAAACCTCCGGGGCCACATGGCCGTCAGCCGAGTATGGAACTGCACCGCACCCGGATAAAGGGCTCCCCGTCCGTGCCGGATCCCTGGGCAAGCTGGTCGCCGTCCGCAGAAAGCACGAAGGCTGATGCATCAAGCCAGGTCTGCCCTTCCCCTGCAAGCTCGGCGACCCAGGCCACCTCCTTCTTCCCGCGTACGACAACGGCCCGCAACGGGCCGGAACCCCCGTGGTACGAAATACGACCTGCCTCGATGTGCAGGGAAGCGTCATCCGTCTTGCCCCCGCAGTCCGCCAGGCTGGTACCCCAGCTTCCCAGGAACTGGTCCGGAACGGCTTGAACCGGATTGCCTGCACAGGGCGGAGTGGGCAGGAGAACCAAGGAAAGCACGACGGCATATATGGATTTCATGATTTCCCATGTTACTCCGACGCCCGAATCAGGCCGATCCGCGAAGCGGCTACGGCTTGAACGAACTGTTAGGTGCCTGATGTGGCTCTAGCGATCTGCATCTAGCGGCCTGAGGTGGCTCATGATATGCGTTGTAACTCGAAACATCTGGGAAGCACATGTGCCAACAGCCGCCACCGATCTGGCGACCTTGGCCGGAAACCAAGCAGCTTGTGAGGCAGTCGTTTGCTGGACTGCATTGGCGAGAAAGCTCGGTGACAAGGCAGTCCTCGTAGTCATTGAGCGGGACAGGGTCGATGCTGCTGGCCACGCATCTGCCGTCTAGCATGTCTCGGAAGTCTGGACCTGGAGGCGGCGCCAGGAGCGCGGCTTCAGGTGAATCTTCGCCATGCTGAGCATGTGGTGACCCACTGCATGCTGTTAAAAGAAATAATCCAGCGGTCAAGATAGACGTGTGCATGGCACTTGGCGCCAGAACCAGGCCGCGCCGCGAAGCTGCTCCGGCCTGAACGGATTGTCAGGGAGCGACTTCATGAAACCGGCTGCGTCTTACCACTCGCCCCTGCGGTGGTTTGAGACCCACCGATACATACCCATGATGTTGAGAGTCTTCATGGCGTCAAAGCCGATCCAGTGCTTTACCTCATCGTTGAACTTCACGTTGCGATAGAGCTGATCCCACGACTGGCCGGCCCGCACCAGGTCCAGTACCTGCTGGTGAAGGTCCACCATGTAAGTGCGCAATGCCGCTTCGTCCGCCTTGGTCGCGGGGCTGTAATGGCCGACGTCGATGATTTCCACGTCTTGCTGGGCCACCCAGTCAAGCGTCTCGATCCAGCCGGGGTAGTAGAAGTCCAGGAAGTCGTTGTAGGGCATGGACTTGCTTTCACACACGTCCGTGCACTGCAGGGCCTTGTACGCGGGGAAAAGCACCATGATCATGCTGTCCGAATGGCTTGGCGCGACCCGATGGAGCTGTACGGTTTCGCCTCCGAGCGTGATTGTCATATCCGTATCGAACACCCGGTCCGGCAGTGCTGTTGGTATCTTCTCGCCAACAATTGGCTCGATGGCGCGCTGATTGGCAACTACAACCGCGCCATCGCTCTGAAAGATCTGGCCGCCACTGATATGGTCGGCGTGAGCGTGGGTGTAGACGACATACTTCACGGGCACGTTGAAGCGCTTTTTGATCTCATCGCGAAGCCATCCCGCGGTGCACGTCATGGCGGGGTCGATTACCAAGGCACCTTCTTGGGTGATGAGCACGAAGCCGCTGTGAACGGCGAGTCCCGCGCCGGTCGTGTGGCGATACAGATTGCCATTTATCTGCTCAAGGCTGCGAGGATTGTTTGGACAATCACCTGCAGTAAAGTCAGCTAGAAGCGGTCGATCTTCAAACCTGGAATGATCAACAGGCGAGCCACTATCGGAAGCAATGGCGGCAACAGGGGTTATGGCGGCTAAAGCAAGCAACGATATGGAAAGAATGGCGCGCATGACTCACTCCCGGCTTTGGGTAAAGAAGGTGTCACGTCTGTCCATCAGCGCCGAGAACGCCAACAGGTGCCAGGCGCCTGAATCAAGCCAGCCCACGAAGCGCGGCTCGGCCTGAATGGAGTTTCAGGCCTCATGCTGAGACTCGGCCCGACGATATGCAACATGGCTGATGACTCCAAAGGTGCCGGCACGGGACAGCAGGGTGCTGCTCGTCCAGTCGCCGCTGCGTCGGGAGGTCTGCTATGACGTCGGCAGCGAACGGAAGCAGCTTTCCCGTACCTGTTCCGAAGGTGGTCCGTCGTATTCGAAGCGGAGCCGAATGGTCTTTGAAGCGGTATCAGCCTCGATTGAGGCCTGGCGCAACCCAGGATGCGCCTCACCTGGAAGTGAGCGTTGGAGTGAGAGCTGACAGTCGAAGGTGTCGCGCATGAGGCCCTGATGCCTATTCGGCCACCTGCCTGTGGCGTTGCCGCCGAGTATGGCGGCCTCCCCCTGTCTTGTGGATCGGATGAACCCCTACCTCGTATCAGTGAGTTGGATTCTGGAGCCGGTTGCGCCACTACAGCATCCGTGTCGAGCAGGCCTGCATCGGGTGGATCCGGCGCTTCATTCTTGCCAACGGCAGGCGCCATCCGAGAGAACTGGGGCCCGGAAAGTGGAGGTGCTTCTTGCCGCCTGGCGACGCAGGGCAATGTGGCGGGGCTGCGCAGAACCCGGCATTGCTGTTTCTTTACCGGGTGGTATCGGAGATTGAGCTGCCCTGGAGGGAAGACGTGGCGAGCAGCAGTCTCAGGATGGGCATGCGGTGGTCCTCCAGGGCTGCGAGGCGATGGGGAGGGCGGCGGCCGGCGTCCTGGTTGGAAAGTACTGCGGCGTGAATGGGTCACCGTATCGGCGCATGCGCGCTCCACGACGGTGCTTCACGGTCGGGTGGAAGTCTCTCCTGTCCTTCACCACGTGGTCGAGCGATCCGCCGGGCGGTCCGTGGGGTGTGCTGCGCTGCCTGCTGGAAGTCCACGCATGAAGTGTCAGGTCTATGACCGGCCGCCGGACCACGCCATGTTCATGTACTTTGTTCCGTCCCTGAGCTCGGCCAGCATCTGATCCACCCGCTTTTGCCGGGTTGCCTCCCGTTTGGCGCGGGAGATCCAGCCCAGATAGTCGTTCTGCTGATACGGCGGCCGCGTCCGGTATGCCGCCATCAGCCCGTGCTCGTTCAATACGGCCTCCACGGAAGCGGGCATGGGGTTCCTGGCGCGCTTGAGAGTTGTTTTCTTTTCGATCGTCATCGGTGAGAACCCACCTGGGCGGCGCGTTTGACTGCCGGATTGTCCATGTCCGTGTGAGCCGCGACAACGACCGCAATGAGCGTGGCAATGGCCAGTAGTTCTGCTTTCATGCCTGACACCTGAATCAAGCCGCGCTGCGAAGCGACATCGGCTGGAAGGGAGAAAAAGTGCCGCAAACACCGCATACACGAACCCCCGACCCGAAGAGGGGGCTACGGGTGGAGCTTTTCGCCGCGGGCAAGCATCTCGATGAACTGAGTGATCTTCCTGGCACGCGTTTCTGCCTTTTTGACACTCTGAATTCTGAAAAATATGGCGTATCGGTTCTGGCTGTTGAGGGTTGAAAAGAAGGCTTTGGCTTCCTTGTTGGCATCGAGGGCTTGTTGCAAGTCATCCGGGACGATCGAATTGCTGGCCGATGAGTACGCGGCATCCCAGCGACCGTCTTTCTTGGCTCGATCAATTTCACGCATTCCGGCAGGACGCATTCGTCCCGCCGAGACAAGAGCCTCAGCTTTTGCCTTGTTGATCTGGGACCAGATGCTTCTGGCTGTCCTGGGCGTGAATCGTTGAAGCCAATAGTGCTCGTTCTCCGCCTTCTTCTGACCATCAATCCAGCCGTGACAAAGGGCGATTTTCAACGCTTCGGCATAGGAGACGGTTTTTATACCGGCGCCTTTTTTGGCAATGCGAAGCCATGCGCCAGTTGACACACTTCCTGTCAGCTCAAGCCAGGACTCCCATGCGGATTGGTCCTTGAAAGTGAGGATCGGGTCGTTCATTGCTTCAGGGGCCTAATGCTTGAACTAAGCCGCGCCGCGAAACGGCGTCGGCTTGAATGAATTGCTAGGTCGGCAGCGACCAGCGCAGCCGACCAATGGACTTGAACTTGGCCACAGCGAGAGCCCCGCGCTCGTTGCGTGCTTTGGAGCCGGGAGCGGCAAGTGCGACAAGAACGGCAGCACGATCAGCCTCCCAGATCTCAGTGGCGCTGAACGAAGAATCCAACAGAACCATGAGTACGGCATCCCACTCCTTGTCTGGCTGGATGGAGCCGAGGCGTTGGCCCGGAGTGCAGCCGTTTGGTAGGCAGCGCCCCTTGATCTGGAGTGTGCGAGTCTTGCCGTCAGCAATCTCGGTTGCGTCATAGCCGGCTTGCCGGGCGGGAGTGAGTTTGACCCCAAGAAGGCGCGCCGCCTCGTACTCCGCAACCTCGCCGGTGATGCCGAGAGGCTTTTGGGTAAGCGCGTAGTATCGCTGAGCAATGACCTTTGCTTCAGCCAGCAACGCCAGAACCTGCTCTGGATTCTCCATGCCCGTCTAACGCCTGATCTAAGCGGCGCCGCGAAGCGGCGTCGGATTGGATGAATTGTCAGGCCGCAAGGCCAGTCAACTACTTCAAGCGCTCCACGCGAACTGTGCGAGGAACTCCTGCGACCTGCATTTTATAGCCGTCACTGTTGGCAACGATCAATCTGGGCATGTATGGATTGCCTCGTCCTGGATGGAGACGTGGTACGTGCCAGGCAGTCGCGCCTGCTGCCGGTGGTGTTGCCGCAGGAGCAGGTGGCGCGAGTGGTGGCGGCCATGCCCGAAGGTCTGCCCGAGTTGATGGCGTGCCCGTTGCCTGGGGTCGGCATGCGCTTGATGGAATGCCTGCGGCAATGGATCAAGGATGTGGATGTCGCACGAAGGGAAACTCCGCGTGCAAGTGTGCCGGGCGAGCCCGGCACCTACAGGAAGCGTGCGAGCCGGGAAGAGGCGGCCCCCTGTGGGGCGCTCAACCTTCCAGCAGCGCCTTGTCCCGCACCGCGCCCTTGTCCGCGCTGGTCGCCAGCAGCGCGTAGGCCTTCAGCGCGGTGCTGACCTTGCGCGGGCGCGGCTGTGCGGGTTTCCAGCCGCGTGCGGCCTGTTCCTCGCGGCGGCGTGCGAGTTCGGCGTCGTCCACCAGCAGGTGGATGCCGCGCTGCGGGATGTCGATGCGGATGCGGTCGCCGTCGCGGACCAGGCCGATGGTGCCGCCGGCGGCGGCTTCGGGCGAGCAGTGGCCGATGCTCAGGCCCGAGGTGCCGCCGGAGAAGCGGCCGTCGGTGAGCAGGGCGCAGGCCTTGCCCAGGCCCTTGGATTTCAGGTAGCTGGTGGGGTAGAGCATTTCCTGCATGCCGGGGCCGCCCTTGGGGCCTTCGTAGCGGATCACCACCACGTCGCCGGCCTGCACCTCGTTGCCGAGGATGCCCTTCACCGCCGCGTCCTGGCTTTCGTAGACGCGGGCGCTGCCCTCGAACACGTGGATGGATTCGTCCACGCCGGCGGTCTTCACCACGCAGCCATCGGCGGCGAGGTTGCCGTACAGCACGGCCAGGCCGCCTTCGCTGGAGAAGGCGTGGGCGACGTCGCGGATGCAGCCTTCGGCGCGGTCGATGTCCAGCGACGGCCAGCGGGTGCTCTGGCTGAAGGCCACCTGGGTGGGGATGCCCGCCGGGCCGGCCTTGTAGAACTGGTGCACCGCCTCGTCCTGCACCTGGGTCACGTCCCAGCGCGCGATGGCCTCGCCCAGAGTGCGGCTGTGCACGGTCGGCACGCCGGCATGCAGCAGGCCGCCGCGCGCCAGCTCGCCGAGGATGGCCATGATGCCGCCGGCGCGGTGCACGTCCTCGATGTGGTACTTCTGCGTGTTCGGCGCGACCTTGCACAGCTGCGGCACGCGCCGCGACAGGCGGTCGATGTCGCGCAGGTCGAAGGCCACTTCGGCCTCCTGCGCGGCGGCGAGCAGGTGCAGGATGGTGTTGGTCGAGCCGCCCATGGCGATGTCCAGGGTCATCGCGTTCTCGAACGCCTCGAACGTGGCGATGCCGCGCGGCAGCGCGCTGGGGTCCTCGCCGCCATACCAGCGGTGGCACAGCTCCACGACCAGCCGCCCGGCGCGCTTGAACAGCGCCTCGCGGTCGCTGTGCGTGGCCACCACGGTGCCGTTGCCCGGCAGCGACAGGCCCAGCGCCTCGGTCAGGCAGTTCATCGAGTTGGCGGTGAACATGCCGCTGCACGAGCCGCAGGTGGGGCAGGCGCTGCGCTCGATGGCGGCCACCTGCTCGTCGCTCACCGCTTCGTTGCCGGCGGCGACCATGGCGTCGATCAGGTCGAGCTTGTGCTCGGCCAGCTTGGTCTTGCCGGCTTCCATCGGCCCGCCGGAGACGAACACCACCGGGATGTTCAGCCGCAGCGCGGCCATCAGCATGCCGGGGGTGATCTTGTCGCAGTTGGAAATGCACACCAGCGCGTCGGCGCAGTGCGCGTTGACCATGTACTCCACCGAGTCGGCGATGATCTCGCGGCTGGGCAGCGAGTACAGCATGCCGTCGTGGCCCATGGCGATGCCGTCGTCCACGGCGATGGTGTCGAATTCCTTGGCCACGCCGCCGGCCGCTTCGATCTCGCGCGCCACGAGCTGGCCCAGGTCCTTCAGGTGCACGTGCCCAGGCACGAAC
>Ga0206118_100243_pt1 | contig 40937 bp, 30 predicted proteins | sample 3A20Ametagenome_FD_177999 | JGI IMG/M metagenome (GOLD analysis project Ga0206118, IMG submission 177999) | Enriched microbial communities from leaf-cutter ant dump, University of Wisconsin, Madison, United States - 3A20A | ecosystem: Environmental > Terrestrial > Nest > Insects nest > Nest dump... | reverse complement strand
AGCAGCTTTATCAGCTCGGGAATGTTACTTATGTTCCTGTATGAGATCTCCGAACTGGTGACAATAGTGGTATTTAACCAGGGGTAATAAGCCGCGCCAAAGTTGAGGAAGTTGTTGCCGATGCCTTCCCGGAACGTTGTGATCACATCTGATTTGTCGAATGTCCTCTTCTGATCCCCATCATATACATCAAAGAGACCAAATCTCGACTTCATGGTGTGCCCGCAATGCTTCAATACATCCTGGTAGAATGTCAGGCATTCCGCTTTGGGCAGCAGAATTGCGTCGGGAGAGCAGATCAGGGTGGGCTCCTGCTCTGTGAGAAGTGTGTTTAGGCCGGAATTGGTCTCGCTGTCGTTGAGATCCCGGTAGTTCACGCCATTGTTATAATCGCCTACCGAGACAATATAACAAGTACCCCCGCCATTGGCGTAAAACAGCCTGATGCTGTTGTATAAAAGAAATTGTGTAGGCCGATCCACACGCAGATCATAGTCAAGATTCCCTTTGCCTTTCAGCGTGAATTGTGTCCGCGGCGCCCCACCAAAAAATGTTACAAATTCTGACATAGATGAGATCCTTGTCGGAATATTTTTGAGAGAGCTGTTCCCGTTCAGAGCTTTTTCAGTATAGCCGATAAAGGCCGGCACTGCTGTCGGAACGGCAACTACGGAATTGGTAAAGGCGTTTCTTTCTTTGATATAGACGCCCGGCGTTGCATATTGCATCATAAGTAAAAGGATTTATTATTTAATTGTATAATTGAGTCTCATATATAAACATACATCAGGGAATAGGTATACCCGGTCCGGGAATCGATCCGCTGAACATTTTTATAGGTAGGGATCGGCATTCTAATTGAAGACCGGCTCCATTTTTTCGAATCATTGATTTTCATTTTTAGTATTTCATGATTAAATGTGTTGATTCTAAGTGGCCTTGGGTCGCTGAATGTTACGTACAGACACCTGACGCCATTGACCAATTCTTTTTTTTCAGGGTCTCTCAGCTTTATTGACTCTCCATTCAGATCAAAGGCAACTTCATTGATATCGTATATATTTTTCTGATCCGATCTTGAAATGAGGATATACCTCCAATATGTTTTCTTCGTATCAAATGACAGCTGCATCTTACGGCTTTTGAACACCCTGCCGTCCCAAAGCGCGTCTGCCTGGCCGGGCGAACTGAAAAACAGCTCTACGGCAATATTCAATTGTTTCTTATCCGTTATATAGATCCGTTTAAATTCTTTTCCGTTTATTTTTACGATACAGGCTCCCTGGTTACAATCCTGGAAGTTACAATGTATCAGTGCCGTTTTATTATCTATATCCTGCAGTTCGAACCTTACGTCTTCTAATCTTTGTGACATTGCGTCAAAAAAAGTTACCCCTCCACGGTTAATTTTTTCTGAAACTTTAAAAGTATGGACCGGCTGGACCAGCTCGAGGGTTTCTAAAGAACCGGAATCGGCATATTCATCCGGGGTCAGAGAAAAGGTCATTTCGTCAATGGGATATAGCCCGATGTTGTTGATATATTTTATTTCCAGGCGATTGGCCAGCATTTCGGTATTACTGAGGAGCAGGAAGTTTTTACTGTTCACCACGCCTTCCAGGTTAATCTTATTGACAGGGCTTTTTATGGTCGATGAGAGATCTCCGGATTGAAGATCGTTGATAAATATCGAATAGGTATCATTGTGCTTTCGGAATACGGCGTTGATGCGTGATAGAAAATCAGCAGACCGGCTACTCGGGCTGAAGTCGATGAGATCAACGACTTTCAGGTTGGGTGCCCGGTGTCTTAGCGCAAGCGCGATCCATCGCGACCATTTGCTCAGATATGAATTTGCTGCCAACATAATGCTTACATTGTGATGCCGGTTATCGGAGGTATTTCTTCACGGATCCTGCCTTCATCCATATTGAGTGTCCTGAATTTAAACAAGACATGCGGTACGATCTTGGCGCCGAGGCAGTTCCATAGATTGCTCAGCTCGCGAAAGTCGATGTGGTACAACTCGGCCTTTATAATATTTTCATCGATCACAAACTGCGGATTGCCCTGGAAGAACCCGATGACACCGGACAGGAACTTGAGGGATTCGGCATAATCACTGAAATAAGAGCTGAACAACATATATAAGTTGATATGGAGCGGCATATCGGTCCTTATCATCCCTCCACCGAAGTTGAGATTGGAGCCGTCCCTTTCAATATTGAGCAGCGTGACCACTATTTTATTATCTTCCCTTATAGCTATGTTACCATCCTGGTTGATCAGGTTGGAGATGGTAACGACGTTTTCATAGGAGCCGAATTTGGTCTCTAAATAGTCTTTCAGCTCACCTGCTATGATAGGTATGACTTCGTGGATCATTTGGCTAAGTTTGATTTTTTAGAAACGGCTGCGATGATCTCTTTCCTGCTGCAGAGATAGCGGTTGATCCGGCCGGCGATGGTCCTTATAAATAAAAGGCCCGTAAAGATCGCGCCGAAGCCCGTCAGGAAAACCGCCCATTCCGTATTATTGACCCTTGGAAAAACATATGTATAAAAAGGAACGGATAATATCAGACCGATCATAAAGGCGGCCAGAAGTTTCCTTAGCGTGATACCCGGCAGAATAAGCCGGATCACAGGAATGATTACCTTATTGTATAATTTTTTGAACATGCCTATTATTTTTTAAATAACCTGATCAACCGTACCAGATATATCCTGGCCAGGATCATAACGGTCAGGATGACCAGGATGCCTATGCCCAGGTATACTCCCGTTGTGCTCCTCGGTATGATATCGAGACAGAATAAGAATCCGAACGAAGTAACAGCCCATCCTCCCAATGCAGGAAGAATATATTTTTTGTAGCGGGCAAGGATATTTCTTACCTGCCAGAATTTAAATACTGAATAGGGAAAGCCAAATGAAAGAAAGCCAAACAGGGTTCCGAAAAAATACCAGAACAGCTTGTCGGGCACCCGGCCGAAGGCTTCCGCTACTGCTTTCCAGTACAGATCGTTATATTTTTTGCCTTTGATATAACCGATACCATAAAGGCTGATACCGTTGATGCCCATCTTTTTCAGCTGTTCATACTTGAACAGCCTGATATTTTTACTATCAAAGAAGTATTCACCCGTGGACCCGGGCAATCTGTATATCGTACAGCTCGAATCCGGCTGATCACCCGGTGTTCGATTACCTATGATGTCTTGCATCCGCCCATAGGAAAGTACTGGCTCGGCCTCGTCCGGGATCATGTCTCCGGTCGCCGGGTCAGCCTTCATGTTCAGGCCCAGGTAAGCAAATTCGATAATGAGCTTTGATGGAGGAATGCTCATCTTTTTCAGAGAGTCGACATCGCTTTGTAATTGTTTATAATTGTTTTTGACAAACGACTGGAGATAATCTAATTGTATTTCTTCAGGATCGTAGCTATAGTTTTTGTATATCACCAAATCAGCGTTTTTTGATATACAATCGATCACCTTCTTATCAGAATAATACCAGCTGTTTTGACCGTGGATGACAGGAAGCTTAATGCCTAATAAGGAGTGCTCATTGGCCGGTAAAACCTCTCTTTTCAGGTTTTTAATGAAATCGCAGAAGGCCTGGATGTTGTCTTTATCAATAAGCTGTGAAGGAATGTTCTGTAAGTCGAGAATGAGACCAAGCCTGCTAATCTCTATCTGGTATTTATGTGTGATATCCTTCCTGATTTTTTTTAAGCGGTCATACAATGTATCCTGTATGCTATTTTCATTTTTGAGAAATGCATAATACATAAGGTAATTTGTATACCCGCCTCCTGCGTCACCATAGCAGGATACCTGGAGGAAGATATTTTTTTCCTTCTTTTTTGTGATATATTCATAAACATTCACACTGTCGCCGCTTTCCTTGAGCTCATGTTCAGAAGTGAGCCATCTGATATCTTCCGGATTACGCGGCTCGCCGGTAAGCAGATTGAGGTCGTAATTGCCGATGACCGACTGGGTCAGGAGGTTATAATAGAAGTCTTCATAGGAGCCTCGCCTGAGCAGCCAGGCCGGCTCGTCGGCAATGATCGTATATTGAGGCAGTAAGACGTAATCAGCCGGATCGTCGCTTTCGTTATCGATACTGCCGAGCCATTTGGCTAATTTCTTAAATACACCCCTGTTCAGGAGGTTGCTTTGAGCCTCAGCCCGGCCTGCTGCAAGGATATTGAGACACACGATGCTGAATAGATATATGTAGATTTTTCTCATAGATCGCTTTCAGGAGTGGTATAGGCTTCAAATTTGGCCTTGATCGTAACAGAAGTTAACTTATTCTTATTACAGCCGCATAGATACAGTGTGGAATTGAGGAAAGGGCTGAACCCAAACATCTGCCCGGTCGTAGAAAGAAGCCCTTTTTTAATGTAAGAATAAGCCTGTCCTGATTCAAACAGCGACTTGTTGGCTTCATCTACTATTGCAAGCTCAACATCGTCAATAATATCTTTGTCCGTATTGATCGCAAGAGGGTATAAAATTTCATTATGAACGGCATCGCGTCTTGCTTTCTGAAAATACATGCCGTTGGAATATACCGAAAGCAGGGTAGGAGCAGGGCTCTGACCCGGGTAATTTTGCTTCAACTCATTTTCGTCCTTTTTGTAACGCTCAAAAATATCAGATATCCCGACCCAATAAGCATAATATTGACTTCCGATATCATTTATCTTTATTTCTATACATTTCCGTTTTTCCTTACTTACCGGAAGGGTAAAATCAAACTGATTGGCCAGGTCCAGGGTATATTCCTTTATGGCGGATGGAAGCTTTATAAGCCTTTTTTCATTGTTATTCTTCATTAATCTTTCATAAAATTGCTTTTGCTGTTCGTATTCTTTTTCCCTGTCCAGCTTTTGTTGCTCCAGGATTGTTTTTATATCAACGCCCTCTGATGTTTTCTCTATAGTGCTAGAAGCGCTGAATGCCTGTAAACCGGAAGACTTACCGGCAAGAGGGCTTTCGGAGGTATTTTCCTGTTTTTTTTCCGGACTGTTGACCTTGATCTCGCAGAACTTATTGATGTTATAAGCTGCCTTTTTATTCCTTCCAATGATCCTGTCAAACCAATCCCGGTCTTTCAGGTTATCTTCATCCAAATACAGGTACACATCCAGATCCTTTGTCAGCTTTTCTTTCTGTTGAAAGCCCTTGTCCAGGGATGTTCTGATATCAAGCGAAGGTATTTCCAACGTTATTGCACCTGCGTTTTTCCCTTCACCGGCTATGGAAACATTGATGTTCTGAGCAACCGGGTAGGTGATGCGTAATTTGTTATCAAGTCCTTTTGAAGGCGGTTCTAAAAGTGTTGATTTGATTGTTACGGCTGGTTTATCGCCTGACCAGGTCCCAGCCACCTTCTCCAGGCTGATGTGACAGAACTGCTCTTTTTTTCTTTTTGTCATTACCTCCAGGATGTAGCTCCCTTTCGCCGGGCATATGTACTTATAGACTTTATTGCCGATATTCCCTGTCAATAATGATGTCTCTTCACCTGTCTTCCATAGTTTAAATTCCGTCTCTGTGTCCTTCAGCTCATTTTCTTTTCCACGGTTCCTGATATTGATGCGCAGGTCATCGTCTTCCTCCAGGGTGAGCATGATCTTGGCAGACTCATCTTTTGACAGGCCAATATTTTTTATCTCGACCTTTGATGTTTTCGGCATTTGGAAAGAAACGCTCAGCAGCCCTGTCGCCAGGACTATAATAAGAAGGAGGCGTTTTGGAAAATAGGGTACCTGCATATCAGACATATTTGATATTGAACTGCATTAGGGTGGAGCTGTGTCTTCCCAATTGAATGATATCTTTATCCTTTAATAAGTGTCTCGAACCTTTATTGAGGTACTCCTTATTTACAATTATTTCTGCAAAGGCGGTGAGAATGACCCCTTCATTGGTCAGGCTGACAGAGGCGTGACTTTCTTCTGCACCGGGATCGGTCCATTTGATAAAGATCAGGTTTTTGGGTGAGGATCCTATCGTCACCGGTGCCCTTGAGTTGAGGATCTTACTGATCGGGATCACCCTGCCGCTTACCTGGTCGGGTGACTGTAATACCAGCTCGTATTCTTCCAGCTTGTTTAAGACATTGGTCACGATAAAGCCCGTCAGCGCGCCAAGCACGATCAGCCTTAGTATCCTGATGAACTCGATGAATAGCTGCCGGTTGGGTGAGAAATCATTATAGCCCAGGTTAATAACTTTCGTGCTCAGGTGATAGATAAGGAAAGAAAGCAATACTCCCGAACCTGCAGCCAATATCGCTCTTTTGAACCGGATCGATGGGCTGCCGATCGAGAGTGTTAAAGATACGATCAGGGCGAAAACAGCCCAACTCAGGAAGCCGCTCAGGAAGGGACTGACAGAAAGCTTAATGGAAACGGCATGGATCAATCCGAAGACCAGGGCATTTAAAAAACCGCAGATAATGATCTTTAGTAAATAAACCGATAAATGCGGCCTTATAATGCCGGAGATGTAATCGGCCAGGACGAGGGCTGCGCTCAGTCCCAGGCCTATACCCAGTCCGGTGCCGGCCTGGTGGGCAATATTTTCTTCAAAAGATGAGAGAGCGATCTTATGCCCGGGATGTTCAGCATTGAGCCACTGAAAGAGCGCCCCGAAATCGAGCCAATAGAGTAACGGAGTGAGTAATAAGGTGAGCATCCAGGCTATAAATCCTCCGCAGGCACCGTAAAAGAGCCAGTTGAATTTTTTCATATTGCCTGACTGCGAGAAGAACCTGTAGCTGATGTCTGATTTGCCGCAGCCATCACAACCGAGGTAGTCCATACACTCCGGGTAGGAGGGACACTGGTTGCCGAGTCCCTTCCAAATGTAATAGGGCACGATCTCCTTACACCTGGTGACGACAAGCGTTCCTCTGACGATGGGCTCATTGGTCATCGTATCGAGCTTAACGACATTATTGACCGGGTAATAAGGTGAGACATATTTTTTTACAAATTTTTTTTCTTCTATGACCGGGTAAATAATACTTAATACAAAAAATATAGCCAATAAGAACAGAAAGCCGAAAAGCAGGCACGACGGCCAGAATATGGCATCCTCGAGCTCCTTGATATTCAACGGGCTATCGCTGCTTCCCCCGAAATAATGTGTGGTGTCGGCGAGGCCTGTCCTATTCCACCTGAGTATAAGTGTCCTGTCTTCTCCCATATAGACAGGCTTTTTAGTATCCAGGGTAAGGACATAAGAAAGCGGGAAGGAGGATATGATCTTGCCCTTAAATATGCGGGGGAACCGGTCAAAGCCAGGATCGGTATATATGGTATCGGCACCGCCCGGCATTTTTTTTATAAAGTTGACGAGGTAAGCCGGTACTTCCGTTTCATCAATAAAATAGGGGATGATAACAGGCGCACGATTGATATCGTACTCTACTTTTTTATTGGAAATTACACTGTTGATGATGACGTCCGGGTTGCTGTTGATATTATTGGCGTTGATCAGGTATATATAGCATGAATTCTCCAGGTATTTACCGGTTTTTTCGTGAAGCATCCTTAGGTTGAGCAGATAAGGCTCCTTGATAAATTCCATGATTGATGCCGAATTTGTATTGATCCGGCATGCTGCATATTTATAAAAGCCCAGGCTGTCAGATACGAATACTGGCAGGAATATGCCGGCACTATTATTGACATTGATATTGTTGATGGGATGAATGATCTTGCTCAGGACCTGGTACTTATCGGTTATGCTATGAGCTATATGTATAAAAACATAATGTGTATCAGGCTGCAGCGAAATATCTTTGATCTCGAGCCCGTTTAATACTCCGGAGAAGGATTCGCTTATCTCATAATCCTGTTTGTTTGCCTGAAATGAGCTGTTCTTCAGATACCTGGTAAAGGTCAGCTCCAGCCTTCCTCTTTTGTCTTTGGGAGCCCGTATGGTATCTATGGTGATAAATGGCTTATCGTGGCCTTGCGACAGGCCGGTAAGCATGACGGCCAGGTACGTAAAAAATAATAAAAAGATCCGGATCATCTTCTTATTTCGTTTTCTTCTTACGAAGTTTTATAAAAGTGCCGGATTGAATGCTGTATTTTATTTTTCCTATGAAATAGCCGGCAAGAAAGCCGAAGACAGTTGTTCCGATAATAATAAAAGGATAATCAATTTTTTCAAGTATTGCTCTCATATATTCTACTTTATTATCTTGATTTTATAAGTTGCAGGTCGACCCGCCTGTTCTTTTTATATCCTTCCTGTGTCCTGTTATCATATTTGGGTTCCCTTTCTCCCTTGGACAGGCAATCGGCTCTGATGATCCCAAAGCTCTTTATCTGATCTTTAACAAATTTTGCCCTGTTTAGGCCAAGGACCATATTATATTCGTCGTTCCCGTTGTCGTTGGTATTTCCGGTGATAGTGAGAATGAAGCTATTCTTGTCCTTGACAAAATTGACGATATCCGTCAGGTATTTTTTTAGCGAGTCGGAAACGATCATGGAGGACTCATCTTCTTTAAAATAAATAGGCTGAACAAAAGAAAGCAATCTTTTCTCTTCGATATCGTCCTCTGGCCTGTAATCCTCGATGCTCAGATCGTATGCATTGCAAACCATGCCCTGGTATACAGCCAGGTCCATTGAATCTATCTGCCGGGAGGCTATGAGTATCCGGCGGCTGTCAAACTCCAGTGAGTCGAAAAGATATTGTCTCAGGTTCTCCGCACGCCTGTAGCCGAGGTCTTTCAAAGGCAGGTCTTTGGTTCCCGTGCTTTTGGTTTCGGCTAGTTCGTAATTACCTACGATCTTCAGCTGCTTGTCATCATGTGTATCCAGATAGCTTTTGATGGCGATGAAGTCAACCCTGAAAGTGTCCGGGCAATAGAATTGTGGGGCCGACCCCTCCCAGGGACACCGGATATTGCCATGGAGCGTGTATTTAAATCCGGAATCTGTCAATATCTCCGGCTCCGGCTCCATCGTATGTATCCTGCACCTGCTGATATCATACTGTAAGGTGGTGGCGGGCTTTTCACCCCTTTGCCTTATGACCATATAATAGTAGGTCGTGCTCAATATGAGCCAAATGGAATACAATACGATCAGCTTCTGAATATATGGATGCCGGAGATAATACATTTATCGGATATTGGATTTTAGCCTGATGAGCAACATTTCAGCCTCATCTTCCGAAATGTTGATCTGTGCGGCTAATTCAAATAATTCTTTCCTGGTGGTGGTTTCGTCAATGGCCGAGAGGAGGATATCCTTCTTCGCCTCTTTCTCCAATTGCCTGACCGCTGACGGAGGCAGGCCCATCTGTGCGGCATAGGTGTGCAGGACCGACATTTCGTCGTCATGTGGCCTGAAGTCGGCATATACCAACTGAAAACCGCACCGGATGATCTTTGCCCTTGCCTCTTCTGACAATGATTTTAACTCTAAAGGTGATATATAATCCATTTTTCGTATCCTTTCCAGGTCATGCAGCTCCCGGGGGAGAATGCTTCTGAGCATCGTTTCTTCTTCCTCTGACAAGATACCGTCCGCTTCGCCCAATTCCAGCAACAGCCTGGCCAGGACTTCTTTTTCAAGCCTGTTGAGCTCCATACCGGTAGTATCACAGATAGGTGTTGCCTCCGTCTTAACGTCGGCCGGCGCTGATCTGGACGTTATTTTTATTTTTTGCTCATGGGCTGGATTCCATTCTCCGGCGACAGCATCGAAAACGTATTGATCGGATATTCTGTCAAACGCGCTGATCAGGGCCTGCCGGATTGCTTCTTCCTCCGGCTCCCGGTTAAAGGAAGATGTGGTCGGCACGGAGGCTCTGATGATCGTCGATCCGGCCCTGCCAAGCATACCCCCGCCCAACATCCTGAATATTGATTGTGCGGCTGTCGCTCTCGCTCTTGTGATCAATTGATTTTTCACAGTACGGCCGACCCTGCTTATCGTCGAATTATCTCTTGTGATGGTAGCTGTCGAACGGATGACCTGGCCGTCTCTATGGAGAAATGAACAGTTGATCCTTCTTCCTTCCACCTCTACGTCCTGTATCAGGTGTTCTATTGATTCATATGTGATCTTTGTCATTTTTATTTATTTACATTTGTGCCAGACCTGATCTTCCTTTTATGAACCAGCTAATTTCCAATTATTTAGAGGCCATTGGAGGCGTTACATTGATCAGACGCATCCGGCACCATGCTCTTTTGTGTTGCATAGAGGCAAAAGGTATCCACCAAACCTGGAAAGAATTTTACGATTATGAGAGCGGTGCCTTTCGTATAACCACTGCAAACGACGGATATACCATGGCTCTGACTGAAGGGAACAGGTCAGAAGCGCATAGAAAATTTAAGTCGGGCAGTAAGGATATCGATGAGGGGGAACTGGATGCTATCCATACTTCGATGATGCTGGTACCGGAAATAAAATTCCTGGATGAGAATTTTATAAGATCCGTCTATGAAGATACGGTTTCTGTTGGCGATGACATAAGCCATTTCAGTTTCCGAAGCTCAAAATATGACTATACTTTTATTTTTGACAATAAGACCGGGCTGAAAAAAGAGGTGAAGCTTGCCGACCTGTCGGACGAAAGAATAAAGCTCGATCTGCAGTATAGTCAATGGAGCAGATTCGAGGGCCTCTTATATCCGGTCGTACTTGAGATGATCAGCGAGCACCAGGTCTCGAAGAGAATGGTGCTGGAACTGGAGATCGGGTATCGGGACAGTTGACAATGGCTTATCTCTTCTTCTTTTTTATAATCTTACATCCGGTGCGGGTAGAAGCTTGATTCCCGCATATTTCCTCCTTCATTCCGGCTTTTTTTAAATTCTTTTTCCTTCCTACGGGTAACCTTTTCTTCTACGCTGTCACTAATCAGGTATAAAGTGACCTAAAAGCAAAAATTGATACATGAAGCACCTTTTTATCCTGATTGCCTTATTGGACTGTGGCTTTATATACGGTCAGACACCTGTGAATATCAATACGGTCAATGGCCAGACTATAAACCTGAATGATTACGGAGGAGAAATAATATTATATGACTCAGGTGGTGAATGCTGTAATTATGATAATAATGAGGATTTTGAAGTAGAAATTTGCACACCCATAATTGGAGTGGAATGCCCTGATAATCCACCAATAGTTATAGAGTTCCTGTCCTTTAACATAGAAGGCGATAGCATAGGTACGTGTAATTATGACAAATTAGAGATTAATGGCGAAGTATATTGTAATAATTATTTGCCACCCAATTGGCAACTACCAGGCCATCCATCTTATATCATTGATGATGACGGTTGTGTCCATATTAAGTTTCATTCTGATCAATATGTGGCATATAGCGGCTTTGCATTAAAAATATATCCGTATTACCTGGCGGCATATGAGGAGAAAAATGAGTTGCTGACCTGTAACTCCCAATATTCTTCTGATATTGAGTATGAGCCTTGTATTTTGTGTTATTCGGAATATGAATGTAATGGCTCACAGTTAAGCGGTTATGACGGTGGGGAAGAATTATGGCATATTGATGGCTCTTTGACTGGTAATGTAATTATTACAGTTGATGGAGATGTCGATTTTTGGGTTTATTCAAGTACTTTCATTTCCATCCCGGGTTGTCCTCCACCTATAATACTTCAGGGATGTGCGACCGGTGACCAAAATTCGGTTATTATTAATATGGATAATATCAGTGGTCCTGCTTGGGTTATTGTTGATACTAAGAGTTCATATTCCCCTTATACCATCAGTCTCTCATGTAAGACGTGCTATTTTGAATGTCCGGCTGCGAATGTATTTGATATTGAAGTTTGCAAAAATGAATGCTTTCAACCAGACCCTAATCATCTTTATATATGGAATATGCCTCCCCCAATAGTCGGTAATTGTACCTGGGAGAGCAATACCAATATTCCGTCAGATGGTAAGATGTGCCCGGGAACCACCTATTGGAAGTGTTATTATCTAACGGAACCGATTCTTACAAAAGGTGAAAACGCGCAGCCTCCTCCTTACATCGACACCTGCTGCTACTATATCAATATCATAGAAAAAACACCGGGTATCACCTGCCCGGGCACTATCAGCCGCAGCAAATGCGCGGGTGAGCCGTGCATCTACCTCGAACAGGATGACTTCCCTCCTGTTCTCTACCCGGCCGGTTGCGGATATTATTACGAGGTTGTGGGCTGGCCTGCAAACAATTGCTTTAGCGCTGCTTCAACACCGATCATATACGAACTGTATGATCCCGGTGGCAATAAAATCAGCTCTTGTACCACATATGTCAACATCATCACGACTACAATAGCGCTTGCTTTTTCAACCACTCCTGCTAATTGTTCCCAGAGTAACGGCAGCGCGATGGTTATGGCAAGCGGCGGCGCTCCGCCATATACCTACCGGTGGGATAATGGCCCTACAACTGCCAAGATCAGCAATATCCCTGCCGGTACTTACTCTGTCACTGTCACAGACGCCAATGGCTGTGTATCTTCAGATAACATAACCGTGCCGGGCAGCGGTGCGGTGAAATTCTCTGTTGAGCCTAGTGATGCGTCCTGCGAAGAAGCTAATGGCCGTATCCGGATCAGCGTAACCATGGGACAGACCCCGTATTCTTATTCCTGGACGGGCGGTGCCGGAGGGACATTTACCAATGGTACATATGATATCAATGATGTTTTTGCAGGCTCCTATACTGTCACGGTAGCCGATGCCAATGGTTGTGATGATTCCCAACAGGTTACCGTAGGGGGAAGGCCTAAGCCGGCAGGGCTTAACCTGATGCCATCCGCCGCCAAATGCGATCCCCCCGGCTCAGGCATGATCCATGCCCGGGTAACGGGCGGTACCCCGCCTTATGATTACATCCTCGGCACTGCGACTGTCCCCGGTGTCACGGAATACACTTTTGCCGACCTGGTAAAGGGCAGCTATACTGTACGTGCTGTGGACAGGTACGGCTGCGACATACAGAATACGGTAATGGTAGAGGAGGTACAGCGTCCTTCCGGCCTGGCCATCGAAGCGATGGATCCCGGCTGTAACAACGATGACGGCATCCTGATCGCCGGCTTCTCCGGGGGGACTGCTCCTTACCGGCTCTCGGTCAACGGTGTCAATACAGCGACAAGCGGTAGGGACACTATAGCTGTCCAGTTCCTGAAGGGTGGACATTATACGATCCTGATCAGGGATGACAACGGGTGTGAAATATCAGGTGATGCCGTGCTCTTCACGATGCGTGTGCCGGTGACGGGCATAAGAGATATCATGCAGCCTTCCTGCTCTTTTGGCCTGAAGGGGAATGTCAACATTGACATAGACAGCAATGCCATGTACAGTGTGGACGGCATTCACTTCCAGGCGTCCAACTTTTTTGACGGTCTGCCTCCGGGTGAATACACGGCAGTTGCACAGGACAAAACCTCAGGATGCTACTCCGATACGATCCCTTTTACCATCCATCCGCTGATCGCAGCCTTTGAAGCGGTAGCTGATACGGTTCAATTTGATTTTTATTCCAATCCCATCACCTTCGACGTCATGAGCAATGATGACCTGGGTAGCTTCAGCCCAATGGGCTTCAGTGTTCAGCCCGTAGAAACCGTTGTGCTCAACCCGGACTTGGAGCCCATCGGTACGGTAGTGGTTAGGAAGGCTTCCGAATTCGAATTTTATTATCACGGCAGCTATGATAAAAATAGTAAAAAATATGAGATGAATGATCCCTTTGACAGCCAGGTCATCCTGTACGAGCTGATTACGGAAGAATGCCCGGTGGTCCGTGATACCGGGCAGATCATATTGCGCAGCACTTATGAATGCTTTGATAATTACCGTGACTTTGCCAACACGATCACACCGAATGGCGACGGTCATAATGATGTGCTGGTATTACCTGTTCTTGAAAAATGTAAGGTCACGCGCATAGAATTTAGTGTTTTTTCCCGGTATGGGGAAAAGGTCTTTACTAAAAGATACGTTGACAGCCCCTATGAAGGTACGACCTGGGATGGCGTGTATGATAACGGTAAAGAACTCCCGGAAGGCACTTATTACTATGTGATGCAGCTAAGAACCATAGATGGAAAAGAGCACGTGATCAAAAATTTTGTAGACATATTAAGATAAACCCGATAGCCGGGACAAGTTTTGGTTTTGATAAGATGGCATTTAAAAAATTTGATTACACTAAATAAGAAATTTATGAAAAACATATTGAGCCAATTTATATCATTCTCTATATTTTCAATGTTGTGTTCTATAATTGCAGAACAATTGAAGGCACAGCAGCTCCCTTTATTTACCCAATACAGGGAGGTTCAGGGACTGATCAATCCCGCTTCGGTCAATCACGATTACTTCCTGGAACATTACAACGTAAGCGCGGGAGTCACTTACCGGAGCCAGTGGACGGATATCAACGGGCACCCGGTGACCAGCTCCGCAAGGGTCGAATATATTGTCGTGCCGGAAAAAACAACCTTTAGCCTGCTGACCGGAGGATACTACCTGTCGGACAAGTCAGGACTGACCAACAGGCAAAGCGCCTATGTCCGCCTGGGTACGATCTATTCTCAAAACCCCGCCACCAGCGGTATCGGTATTGGGATGAACCTGGGCAGGGTATGGAGCTCATTTAACTTTGGCGGCGTGCAACTGACCGACCCTTTTGATATATCCATCGACGGTGTAGACCGAACCAAATATATCGATGTAGGAGTAGGGGCATACTATTATAATACGATCCGACAGGGAACACTTAAAGGAGACCAGTTTTATGCAGGTGTTTCGGTTCCGCAGATGCTGAACCAGGAACATAAGTTGACCAGTGGTGACAGCATTTTCGTAATCAGGCGTTTGCCGCATATTTACGCTCATGCCGGGTATTACAAGTCCCTGTCAAAGACGATGTATTTGGCTGGCAGCCTGTGGTATAAATACGTGAAAGGTGGCAACTCCGTTATTGACTTCAATGCGAGGATGTATTTATTTGATAAGCTGTGGGCCGGAGCCGGCCTGTCGACGGCAGGTACGATCCATATCGAATGTGGAACGATATTGGGCAAGTATTTCAATTTAAATAATTGTGATCTTAAGATCGGTTATGCCGCTGACCTGAATACCGGTGAATTGGCGCAAAAGCTGGGCTTGAGCCATGAAATAAACCTGGTTTTCTTTTTGGATACTGTCAATTGATCATATATGGAAAATGAACTGGAGCCGCTCAAACGGAATGAAAGCGAAAATAAGCCGGAAGATGAGCTGATAGCCGGCGCAGAAGCGCAGCCTCCTCAGTTTAAGCTTACCGCCAAACTGCACAATACCAACTCATCTCCTTATGAAGATAAGGGTGTCAATGATGTCGGCAACAGGTTTGCATTCGGGCGTTCAGCCGATTCGACGGATGATAAAAATATTACATAGTAAGCCCCGAAAACGACCGTATGATTGTACAATGTAATGGGAGATGAAAGGAAGAAGCTGATCATCAGGAAAAAGCGAAAGCCGGAAAAGATCAAATGGCTGGCGCCTGGCTGGAAATGGAGCTTATGGGTGGCGCTCCTCATTGGCATTGTGTATTTGCTGTGCTTTCGTAATGCGAAAACACCGGAGCTAAAGCCCGGTCGGCTTATGGGGAAAAATGTTACTGCTGGCAGTAATTCTGCCCCAGGTAAGGATCATGATACGCAGGGTGTGTACCTGATCGACTTGTCAAAGTATCTGGTAAGGTCTGATCTAACGGAAGAAAAAATGACCCTGGATGAGGTCTTGGACTCAATAAAGCTGCATCAAAGTCTGAAGACCCGTATAGTAGCGTTATTCCCGGACGGGCTGATCTGCCCCGCGGGTACTAAGATATTGATCTTAGCTGAAAAGGAATACCCGGATATACCGGTGTATATCATCATGGAAAACGAGCCCGCCTCTTATGAAATCATATCGCTGAAAGAGGAGATTCCCAGGTATTCCAAATACAAAAGACAGTTGAGCAGGAAAATCACAAAAACGGAGATCACGATAACAGGAGATGCCTTTCGTTCTATCGTTTCAAGGTCTGATGAGGAATTATTCGGTAAGATCGAAAGGGTCCTGACCTGGAAGACGGATATCAACCGTCTTGAGCCCGGCGATATCATCAGGGCAGTATATGAGGAGCTCTATTACAAGGATCAGCTGATGGGTACAGGAGCCCTGATGGCATTGGAATGGATCAGTGGGGATAAAAGGTTCTCTGCGTTTCTTGTACCGGGCAAAACAGACGAGAACGGAAATGCTGTTTACTGCACGGCACAAGGTATGCCTTTAAAAGAAGGTTACAGGAAGTCTCCTGTCAATTATGGCAGAGTGACCTCCCGCTTCAATCCACGCAGAATGCATCCCAAATTACATGTTATAAGACCGCATAACGGCACGGATTTTGCCGCTCCGGAGGGCAGCCCGATCCTGTCGATAGGGGATGGCGTGGTTACGGTAGTAAGTTACACTCCGGCTAATGGGAACTATATCAAAGTAAGACATAGCAGCATCTATGAGACCCAATACCTGCACCTGTCGAAATTTAAGCCCGGCTTATTACCCGGGAGCAGGGTTGCGCAGGGAGACGTCATCGGCTACGTAGGTCATACCGGATGTACTGACGGCGGTTCGCATGTCTGCCTGCGTTTGTGGAAGAATAAGGTGCAGGTTGATTTTCTGAAAGAAAAATTCCCTGCTTCCGGTAATATCAGACCATTTGAAACCGAATTGTTCCGAAGCTCGAGAGATTATTATTTAAGCATATTGACCAAATAAAACACTGATCCGATGAGAATCTTGTCTATTGTATTGATAACCGGCTTTTGCAATTTATTGTTATCGCAGACAGATCCTGATTATATATTCCGGGAACGTTATACTGAGAAGAAAAGTCAGAATATCTACAAGATCACGGAGATATACAACAACGACCTGATAGCTGTCGGGTATACAACACACGGCTCGATAGGCAGAAAAGACATATATTATGCAAAGATCGGCAAGGATGGGCAAAAGCTGAATGCCGCTTCAATAGGCGGAAGCTATGATGATGTGGCCAATTCGGTCATATTTACACCTTCAGGAAAGATACTATTATGCGGTTATACGGAATCGAAAGGAAGCATCCGGCAGGGAATCATCCTTGAGATCAGAAAAGATATGAGCACCGACCTGTTTTATCTTGATGAAAAGGAGACACATTCGGAATACAGTGACCTGCTGTATGATCGCGATGAAAATATATATGTGTGTGGGACGCGTTCCGATACGATGTTTGTATCAAAATTTGACAGGGAAGGTAATTTGGTCAGGACGTACCGGCTTGGTGAGAGATCTTCCGGGCGGGCCATGTGCCTTACCAGGGATGGTAAGATAGCAGTGACCGGATCGGTGAAGAAAAGAAAGGGATGGGCGCTTATCATAGTTAAGTTCGATCCGTTGAGCGACGAGGCTATGGAGCGGCATTACTCCCAGGATGATTGTTTTGTAGGCAATGATATTGTTGAGATGCCCAATGGCAACCTGGCCATAGCCGCTACCGGTATCAGAAGCAGATTTAAGGCTCCCGCGCTGGTATTTTTTTCAGGTACTGGTCTCCAGGTCGGCGGTAAGCCATTTGAAACCGAAATCGATGGCGCCGGAACCGGCATTGCCCTGACTCCCTGTGGAGATCTTGTGTTGACCGGTATCGGTTCGGATTTAAGAAACGCTAAACGAACCTCGTCCTTTGCTATCCGGGTCAACCCCAATAATCTTGGCAATCCGTTGACCAAAGAACCCTATTTCTTTCGCAATGATCATGAGGACCAATGTAATACAGCTTATTGTACTTCGGAGGGCAATATGATCCTGGCGGGGATGTTCAGCAATATCTACTCCACCACTGATTATTACCTGTATGCGCTCAGACCCACTGTACGCGATATGCAGGCGATGGACATACTGAAGCATATAAAAATGCTGCAGCCCGCCCGGCAGGACGTATACAGGAATGATGAAGAAAAATTTGAGATCTCCCTGACGAATGAATCGGATCAGGTGATCACAAATTTTAAGATCAGGATCGAAACGGAAAATTCCGGGACAGGAGACATCCGTATTCCCGAATACATCCTGGTAGATAAGATCTACGGCGATGAGACTAAAAAGATAACCTTCCCGGTGAGCATATCGGAAGCTTTCGTATCTGATGTGTTCAGCCTGAAATATACCCTGCTGAATACCAACAATATAAGCTATGCCACTGCCAGGGCAAATGCCCGGATAATAGGCTCGAGAAGCGCGCTCTATAAGACCGGTAATGAGGAGCAGTACGTGGACCTTCACAACAGGAACCATGTCGTCATTCCTGTTAGGCTGACCAACATCGGCACATCAAAGTCCATCATAAAAAATATGTCCTTTAGATTTAATGAAAACATATTCCTGTCCGAAGACTCCGAAACAATAACCGATGTGACGGTACAGGCCGGGGAGACCTATGCTTTCGACCTTGTCTGTTATGCGGATTCATTGTTCCGGGATGATCATATCACGGTGCATATAAGCCTGGATGAATTATCAGGCCTGAGGATAGCCGATGAGGAGATCAGGCGTCAGGATCTGCGCAGGACCTATCCTGTCGTCAACAACCGCTTAGCGGACGATGATGTGAGAGCTGTTTTCCTGGAAGACGACCAGGCCATACGATTTCCCAATATATCGCCGGAATTAAGATTGAGAGACCGGAAAACCTACCGGATGGACATCAGATATCAGGGAAGGTTGGAAGATCTGACTTCAAAGTTGTCTTTTTTTATTAATAACCGGAAGGTACCGGCGGATTCCGTTACCATCGATCCCGAAAAAGCAGGCGGCTATACGGTCAATCTTCCGCTCGGCTATGGTGTCAATGATGTGACCTGTCAGCGTTATCCTGGCCTGGAAGTGGTCAATCTGAGCAGGATCGAAGTCGAAAAGAGCGATGCCAGCTATTATGTGTACGTCATTGGCACGGATGTCAAAAATGAGGATGATATTCCTTTGGTCAGGTACAGCATCAAGGATGTCAATGACTTTTCCAACAGAATGAAGGAATATGAACGAAATCACGGTGACAACATCTATGTTACGGTATATAATACCTATAGTACATCAACCAATGCATTTATCAATGGAATATTTAAAGATATCTATAAGCGGAAAAATAAATTTAAGGCCAATGATGTCATCCTGATCTATTGGGTTGCCCAGGCATTTGCCACGGCTGACGGGAACATCAGGGTAATGGGGTCAGATCTTTTTTCCGATAAAAAGAAGAAATTTACTCCCGAATTCTACAGCAGCCCTCTGACGAAGTATATTATCCCGTTCTATCTTGACGCCTTGCCATGCCGGAAGATACTTATGCTCGACCTGTTCTACAAGGAAGACCTGTCGGAAAAGAAAGATAAGGAGGATAAGGATACAGAAGACTATGACCTGGTCGATAAGACCATCAAAGCGATCCATAGCTTCAATAACTTCGATTATATACTTTCAGGCAATTCAGGCCAGAAAAGCTATGAGCTGGAAAATTTGAATAACGGCGCATTTACCTATGCTGTCCTTCAGGCGCTCAATAATAAGGAGACAGATCTTAATAATGATCAGGCCATCGGGCTGTCTGAGTTTTTTGCTAATATATCGAAAACAATACCGGATATCGTATCCAGAAATCGCAGGGAGAAGTATTGGAAGCAGGAGCCCTGTCACATAAAGTCGATACCTGAAGAGGATATTGTCATCATGTACCGGTAAGCTGAGTGAAACGGGCCGTTTCCTGATAGCGCGAATTTATGAGGCCTCTTTTCAAAGCAGTTTCACGGTGGATTAAGATCCATAAGAACCTTTTCCATTCATAGAACACTAAGGAATAGACATGGCTGATTACTGATGGACGAGGACTTACTGCATATCCGCAAGAGTGGCGATAACAGGGATGTGGATCACGAGAATGCGATCCATACCGGGCAGGAGCAACAGGCGCCACCGTTCCATTTGTCGGCGGCAGCCGGTCTTAATACGACCCAACAGAAAGCACATCCGCCAGGGGACGGAGTGTCCGGGGAAAACAGAATGACCCAAATACACCTGACCGGCACGGCCAGTCCGCCGCCCTTTCAGCTCAAATCTACCACGTCATCAGGTATGGATGATACTACCTTAAGTAACATGTCACACTCCTTCGGAGCGGACTTTTCCGACGTCAAAGTACACCAGGACTCGCAGTCGGCTGTCGATGCAGGCGCTTTAGCCTATACCCAGGGTAATGACATCCACTTTGCGCCGGGCCGGTATGATCCTTCCAGCCAATCCGGCAGGGAGCTCCTCGGGCATGAGCTGACGCACGTCGTCCAGCAGCGCGAAGGCCGTGTTCAGGCTAATAACCAGGTGAACGGGATGCCGCTGAATGATGATAAGGTATTGGAAAAAGAGGCGGATGAGATGGGAGCAAATGCTGCTCAGCTGAAAACCGCAAACACAAACCACATCCCGGGTATTTTGAATTCTTCCCATAACCCCATCCAGAAACATGGTGACCATAATGGACCCGACCCATTGGAACAGCAAAGAATTGCAGTAAATCAATCTACAGGAAGAAGCGGCGGAAGCAGTGCAGCTCCTGGGCCCGGCCCTGCGCCGGTACCGGGAATAACACCCGAACCTGCATCAGGGGCTGCTACACCACTTAGCCCGGATGAGCAATTGCTTAAGGATAACTTCCTGGGCACGCCCCGGTTCGGTCCTCAGGATCTGGCACATGCGATAAGCCCTGGCTCAGGTGTTGGGATCGGGGGATTTGAAGCCACCTATTTTACAGCCGCGCAGCTGCTGTTAATTTCACTTCAGGGAAAAATTCAATTTCAGGATGCCGTTACAAACGGATCCGGCGGAATTACTCCAAATCATCCTCAGCTCAACAACCTTGTCACCTACCTCAATAGCTTGCCTGCCCGGATTCGGAGCCAGGTGATGCCATTTTTTTCCTGGACTGCGGATCAGAAAACCGAACATATGATAAAGTTTCGGCAGAGGCTTCTTGAGGCATTATCCATTTGGCAGGGTGCTGGACATCATTTTGAGCTGGGTGATCTGGGATGGACAGATATAAAAGCCTATCCGATCTTCAATATTTTAGGAATAACCGAAGGCGCGATAGGTGGCAATGATCACTTGCAGATCAATGTCTTTAAATCCTTAGCTCCACAAGAAGTGGCTCTGGTCAATGCGATCCTGAGAAGACGCGGGAGGGCGAATATTCAACCCGGCTTAGGAGAGGTCAGGGCATACGCCGGTGCTAATTTGGGTAGTAATGGTTCTGTAACAGATGAAAATCCTTTGAGCAACGAAATGATCCTATCCAGTAATGACCTTGATAGTAGCAATCATGACACAACGCGGGGCGGTAATAATTTCCTTAGAGAATCCATCATGTTTAGACGAGGGGCTACCTCTCTCACTCGTGCTCAGAAGAGATCGATTCAGGCTTTTATCGACGGTCACAAGACAGGTGACACAATAAGCGAAAACAGCAATATCACGCTGATTGGATATGGCTCGAGCTCTGGCAGTGAGGAGCAAAACCGTACCATAGTAGATGCCAGGTTAAATGCCGTCAGAGATGAGATCCTTACTAACCCAAGTGTTACCGCTGCAAGGATCGGTGTTGAAAATAGATCAAATGTGGAAGCCTCATCATTATCACAGGACAAGGATACCCAAGCCAACGAACAACGTGTGGAGATCAGGATCGGATCTGGAGAACGACAAAATACGCTCGCACACGAATTAGGTCACGTTTTTGGCCTGTCCGATGAATATGAAGAAGATACCAGAACTGCGGGACAGCCAGCCTGGCATGACCAGACGGCAATAGACGCAGGAGTAGGCGGCGGCGCTAATATCGAGCAAAATGATAATATCATTTCGGTCGGAAATACGGTCAGGCCTCAACATTATTCAACTTTTGCATGGGCGTTGAATCAGCTCACAGGGTCAGCTACCGGGAATAAAAAATGGCTTGTCATGTGAGAGAAACGCTGTATATAATAGCTTTACATTTGTTAACTGTACTTATAATGGAGAATACAAAACATAAGCAGAATGCCGAAATGATAATGGAAAAAACAGAAAACTACAAAGGAGGCAAAAAAAGCATTGCCAGGCTGTATAGTGACGGTTTTTTATGGATATCGACGCAAGCCAACGATTATGAGGAGCCTGCTGGATTTGATAGAATCGCAAAATATTCAAAAAAAAGTATGAATAGGATCATTTTTCTTGCTAACTCTATAGAGGCGGCTGATCCGTCAGGATATTCCGAGGGTCCGTTTTTTACCGGTAGCATAACCTGGAGGTTTTTAAGGAATAATACCTGGATAGAGATTAAGACCAATGCAAACGATGACAATAAGCTCCCAGGTGCTATTAAAGAAATAAACTCAATCCTGGTAAAAAAATCCATTCCCTTTTAACACGGATCTTAGCTGTTTCTTCCTATCCTGGTCATCTGCCTGCCATACCAGACAATTCTGATGGATTTTCTGCCGGTGAGCCTCCCGAACCGGAATTTATCAAAACAAAAAGAAGAACATAAATTCAACGAACATCTGCCTTCCCAATTTTGTGCGCGACCGACAGTCACAACACACGCTATTAATAGCTGATCCCGTTTCTGACCTTGAAGTCCTGAAAGTCATTCAGGAGATGGAATGAGAGGATGGCATTTTCACTCAGGAGGCACGGAATGCCATTGATGACCGGATAAGCAAGAAATCCTTCCCTGGAGTAAAGAAGATGCTCATTGATTTTCTCCAGGCTTTTTCCAGTGTTTGGACAAATGAAACCGGGTGTATTCTCTTCAGCGCTTTCCTTCTCAATGATCGTAAGGAATGAAGGATTGAGCGGGTTGTAATTCACTTCAAATAATTGATTATAGATCACATTCAGGCCCATATCCAGGGCAGCTTGAGGCAGATTCCTGATGTATCCGTGCTTTTCCATCCTTCGTTTTCCTTCTTCCGGTGCGGATTCGTAGGAGGGCTCCAACAGGACGACATATTTTTTAGCTATTCTGCAGAGCTCTTCCAGCGCTTCTCTTTCCCTGCCTCCGTTTGGCTCAATGGCATGTGAAGTAAAGACAACATCGATGGAATTGTCCGGAAGTGGGATATTAAAAAGGTCAGAAGTAAACAGGGTGACATCTCCAAGGCCGATATCCTTAAAGTAGTGCTGAGCGAAAAGCACACGCGACAGGGAGATATCAAATCCAAACATCCGGGACAGCTTTTTCCTGAAGTTTTGCATCAGCTTCCCGAAAGTAATGCCTTCGCCTATTCCGATCTCCAGGATCGAGTCGAAGGAGGTCAGGCTTTCTATCTTCTCCGCAAGCATTGCGCAGTATCTGTCCCTGAAGTCGATGTTGTCAGACAATCCTTTCAGGTAAGTTCCCGATTGAAGGTCATAGCTTATCAGGATATCATCAGAGCTATTGTGTGCCGAGGCGTTCTCTGTCTTCAAATGGTTCAGAATATTCTTTCCTTTGCCATACATTTCCTTGATCGTCAATAGGTTTTTGTACTTTTCCACCGGAATGCCGTTTGAGCGGCAAATATAAAGATTAAAACAAGTGCTGAGGCCTATTTATTGGTTATGTTATCAATTCATTATTTCTGTCACCGTACGGTGTTATCCGTCCAGATCTTCCAGGCTGCTTCCGCCTGTTGCTCCAGCATGGTCTGCCCGTTGATTATAGTGGCACCCTGTTCTTCTGATCTTTTTAAGAACTCAGACAAGGGCGGGTTATATACCAGGTCATAACATACATGACCCGGATGGATATACTGGTAAGGTATCGGGATACAGCGGCCTGCTTCCGGGAAGGTTCCGAGTGGTGTACAATTGACCAGCAATTTGGTCTGCTCCATCAGATCCCGGTCGATATCTTCGTATTTTATCGTACCGTCCTTATCGGTCGAAGAAACCGTAATGCAATTAAAATTCAGCTTCTCCAGTGCGTATATAACGGCTTTGGAAGCTCCGCCCGAACCAAAGATCAAGGCGTTCCTTTCCGTGTTTAATCTGTCGAGCGGCAATGCTGCCAGGAAGCCAATGTAATCGGTATTGTGCCCGTATAATTCTCCCTCCGCGACCCGTACACAATTGACCGCGCCTATTTCTTCCGCTTCGGGGCTCAGGGAAAAACAATGAGGTAGAATGGCTTCTTTATATGGAATAGTGACGCTGAATCCGGATAATTTTTTGTCCCTTACGAGTCTGGTAATGGGCTCTATGGCAGGAATTTCGAACAATTCAAAGTCGTATCCGGAGATCCCTTCTTTTACAAACTTCTGGTCAAAATACTTTTTGGAAAAGGAGTGTTCCAGTTTTTTACCTATTAAGCCGAGATGTTTCATGTCTTTTGGTTTGATGCGGTCCACAAGTTAATGATTTCGTCAGATATAGCGGTATTATTCCGTTTTACATTTTTGCCTTGCCTGTTACGGTATGACAGCCATTGTCTTGCGTTTTGGTAAGAGCATGACGAAATGTCAGATTTTTTGTCTACATTTGCACCCTAAATTTTCAACGAGAGGATGCGTACACAAGAATTACTGGAAAGACCTCACAGTATTGATGTTCCGGAAGAAATGCAGGGTTCGGTTTACCGGCATCAGGGCATTACTTACGGTTCCAAAAAGTTCTATATCGAGAGCTACGGTTGCCAGATGAATTTTAGTGACAGCGAGATAGTCGCAAGCATCCTTGATAAGGAGGGTTATAGCTCTACTTCCGATATTTTTGAGTCCGACCTGGTGCTGGTCAATACCTGTTCTATCCGTGAAAAAGCGGAAGAAACGATACGAAAACGCCTCGAATATTTCAGGCAGGTCAAAAAGACCAATAAAAATATGATGGTAGGAGTGCTTGGCTGTATGGCTGAGAGGCTCAAAAAATCACTGCTTGAGCAGGAGCAACTGGTCGATATTGTAGTCGGTCCCGATGCATACCGGGATCTGCCCAATCTTATCTCCGGCGCTACCGATGGCCAACGGCAGATCAACGTCCTGCTGTCCAGAGAGGAGACATATGCCGATATAAGCCCTGTGCGCCTTGATTCCAATGGTATCTCAGCTTTTATCAGCATCATGCGCGGATGTAACAACATGTGTTCCTTTTGCGTAGTCCCTTTCACAAGAGGACGCGAACGCAGCAGGAATGCACATTCGATCGTAGATGAAGCGCGTAATCTCTTTGAAAAAGGATATCGCGAGGTAACGCTCCTCGGCCAGAATGTCGATTCCTACAATTGGAAAAGCGATTCAGGGGAAGAATCGGTCAACTTTGCCGGCCTTTTGGAGATGGTTGCCCGGGTAAACCCGCTTCTGCGTGTCCGTTTCTCCACTTCACATCCCAAGGATATTACCGATGAGGTCTTATATATTATGGCCAGGCATGAGAATATCTGTAAATACATCCACCTGCCCGTGCAGAGCGGGAACAGCAGGGTCCTGGAGCTTATGAACAGGACATATGATGCGGATTGGTACAGGCAAAAGATCGATCGCATCTATGAGATCATGCCCGATTGCGCTGTTTCGAGTGATATTATAGCAGGCTTCTGTACGGAAACCGAGGAAGAGCATCAGGAAAGCGTGGCTATGATCGACTACTCACGGTATACCATGAGCTATATGTTCTACTACAGCGAAAGGCCCGGTACGCCCGCTGCTAAAAAGCTGACGGACGATGTGCCGATGGAGGTTAAGATCCGCCGTCTCAATGAGATCATAGAAAGACAGCGGGCCGTCAGTACGGAATTGAATAAGCAGGACGAAGGCAAGGAATATAAGATCCTGATCGACGGCCTGTCAAAAAAATCAGACCGGCAGATGAAGGGCCGTACTTCCCAGAATAAAGTTGTGGTTTTTGATATACACCCCGGTTACCATATCGGGGAATATGCCATGGTCCGTATAACGGGAAGCAATGCCGCCACCTTATTTGGAGAGATCATCCCTTCCGCAATTTAAATGATCATTGATGACGCTGCAAAGTATCAAACAGAAATTTGGGATCCTGGGTGTGTCGGCATCGCTGGACAACGCGCTCAATACGGCAATACGTGTTGCCCCTACGGATCTGACTGTTCTGATATCGGGCGAAAGCGGGGTAGGTAAAGAAGTGTTTTCCAAGGTTATCCATTCTCTAAGCCCCAGAAAGCACAATCCTTTCATCGCCATCAACTGCGGCGCTATTCCCGAAGGAACCATCAACAGCGAGCTGTTCGGTCATGAAAAAGGAGCCTTTACAGGTGCCCTGGGAGACCGGAAGGGCTATTTTGAAACGGTCGATGGCGGTACTATCTTCCTCGATGAGATCGGTGAAATGCCATTGGATACGCAGGCCTTCCTGTTGCGTGTGCTGGAATCCGGAGAGTTTATCCGCGTCGGTTCCTCGAAAGCCCAGAAGACCGATGTGCGTGTCATTGCCGCGACCAATGTCAATCTGGAAGAGCTGATCAGGAAGGGTAAGTTCCGGGAAGACCTGTATTTCCGCCTGTCCATTGTCCCGATCAGGGTGCCTTCGCTGAAGGAGAGAAGAGAAGATATCAGGATCCTTTTCAGGAAGTTTGCCGTAGATTTTTCCGAAAAATACAATACCAACAGTATCCAGCTTTCCGACCAAAGTCTGGCGATCATGGAAAATTACAGCTGGCCCGGTAACATCAGGGAGCTGCGGAATATTACGGAACAGCTTTCCGTCCTGTCAGAGGAGCGCCTGGTCGGGCCGGAGACCCTGCTCAGGATCGCCCCTCAGCTGGCCAATCGTAACCTTCCCAGTATAGTCCGTGGTCGCGATGAGGAAAATATGTCAGAAAGAGATATCTTGTATAAGCTGCTTTTTGAAATGAAAGGCGATATGAATGACCTCAAGTCGCTTGTATTCGAGCTGATCTCCAACAACCAGCTTAATGTCGGCGATATGTCGGCATTGCGTCAGCTTGGCTTGAAGCAGCCGGCGGCCGACTATCCCGTACCATCCAATTACAATCCCGGCCCCGTATACCCTCCGCCGGCTCAGATCATCGAAAAAGAGCAGGACACAGGGCATCAGCCTTATTATATTTCTGATAATGACGGCGATGAGATCTATCACGCTGCAGAGGAGGTAGAAGATAGCCTTTCGATCGATGCTATGGAAAAAGAGCTGATCATGAAAGCCTTGAAAAAATATAACGGACGAAGAAAAGAGGCTGCCAAAGAACTGGGATTGTCGGAACGTACGTTATACAGAAAGATCAAGCAATATGACATACATTGAGTCGCTAAAAACAAGGACTGCCTTAAGCATGGCCGATAAATAATTAAATTAACAAAATCAATACCTGAAAAACGTGTTTGGTAATTTCGAAGAACAACAAAAAGAAATGGAGAAAAAGCTGAAAGCGATCTCCATTCAGCACGATTCATCTGACAATGAGATCTCTGTAAGCATCAATGCCGGTCTGGAGATAGAAAACATCTCCGTCGACCTTTCTAGGCTGGACCTTACGTCTCCTGATCAGTTGGAGGACCTGTTGCTCGTCACGATCAATGAGGCTATCCGCCGGGCCCAGGAGGCACAGGCTGCCGAAAGCCAGAAGATGCTGGCCAATATGATGCCCGGAGGGTTGGGCGATCTTGGTAAGCTTTTTGGGCAATAATAAGCATAAAAAAATAGTTTACTCATCTATGATTAGTCGTTGTGTAGCTCTCTTGCTGTGTTTTGTGGGCATATCAACCCTCAGTGCGCAGATCACTGAGAATTTATTTGCCTATTACAATTTTGATGATTGTACTGCTAATGACAGTAAGGGTAGTAATAATGGAATTCCTCTTACTGCGCTTGATTGTGTCTGCGGGATCAGCGGCCAGGCTATCCGTTTCAATGGCGCCCAGGTGATCCAGATGGGTGAAGCGAACAGCGGGCTCAATCATACCCTGACAGGCGATGAGTTTACGCTGGTCCTATCTCTGCTTACATCGAAGAGCAATGGCCCGATGACCGTCTTTTCCATCGTAGAAGACTGTGACAGCTATGGCTATGAGCTGATCTACAATCCTTCACAGGGGCAGTTTACGCTCAACATCCGCTCACAAACAGAGCTGACCTCCATCACTTTTGGCGACGACGAAAATGCATGCTGGCAGCAGGTGGCGATCAACCGTCTTTTCAACAGGCTGGAATGTGTCGTCAATGGCGAGTTGAAATATACACAGCGATGGACGCTAAATCCCGACTTCCGGTCTCTTGGCCTTCCGAAGCTGGGTGGCGGCGGCTGTTCTGGTATTACGACAAGCCGCTTCCGGGGACTGATCGACGAGGTCAAGGTGTATAACAGGATCTTAAGCGTCTCCAATGCACAATTGGTTACTTCCAATGTGGTCAACCGGCTGAATGATCATTTCCAGGTTATTTTTACAGGCCAGTCCTACGGCGTCGAGTTTATAACCAACTGTCCGACCAACGTAGCGTGGACACCGGTTACAGGTGTATCTGATCCTGCGGCTAATGAAGTAGAGCTGTCTCCTGTTGAAACCACCAAGTATTCCGTTTCTACTACCTACGAAGGCTGCTCCGAGGCGGATACCATCCTTATCAAGGTGCTCAACGAGTCCAATATCAACTGTGAAAAGCTGCTGCTGCCCAACAGCTTTACCCCAAACGATGACGGGCTCAACGATACATATGGAATATCGACTACCTATGCCATCGACGGGGAGTGCCTCTTTGAGATATTTAACAAATACGGCGGTATTATATTTTCCTCCAAAGACCCGAATGGCAGATGGGATGGAAGGATCGGCTCCGAATTTGCACCTCCGGGCGTCTATATGTACAAGGTAAGATATTCGTGCGCCGGCAATAAATATACGGTAGCGGGCAGTGTCAATCTGATCAGGTAAGGATCTGTGACGTACCGTATTATTTGCCTGCCGGTAATTTTACAATTTCTTAATCGGTCTGAGCGTTAATTCCGGCTAAAATTGTCCAAACTCTTTTACCTTTGCGACATATTTTAACCTTATGCAAAAAGTATCGACACTATTTATTGCTGCATTCACCCTTTTTTCTTTTACAATATCCTCCTATAGCCAAAGTGTTTTTGTGATCAAAGGCATCGTCAAAGAGGCCGAGACGCCAAATGTTGTGGAAGGCGCCACAGTGCTGCTTACCTCGCTCAACAGGTCTGCGACTACTGACGCAGCGGGATATTTCAGTATAGAATATACAGGAAGATTTGAAGGGGCGATCCATATCAAAAAAGAAGGATTTCTCGAGATAGACTATACCCTGCAACCTGGTGACATCAACGCTTCAACTCCGATCATTATCCAGCTGCCACGTGACCCTGCTTACCTCGGAAGAGTGCAGACCACCGGAACCATTCCTACGATCTCGATCGATGATGAAAGCGCTAATGACGGCAACCAGGAGATCAGCAGCCTCCTTTCAGCGGCCCGCGATCCTTTTATCTCAGCGGCGAGTTTCAATCTTGGGGCATTCCGTTTTCGCATCAGGGGCTACGACCCTGAATACAACTCGATACAGCTCAATGGCATCCAGATGAACGACCCGGAAAACGGAGCGCTCGTTTTCGGGGAATGGGGAGGACTGAATGACGTTCTGCGCAATACCGATGCCAACTATGGCCTTGCGCCGGTCAGCTTTGCATTCGGCAACATCGGCTCCAATACGATGATCAATCTCAGGGCTTCAGAGCAGAGAAAGACGATCCGTGCATCCTACGCCATCTCCAACAGGAGCTACCGTAACAGGATCATGGCTACCTACAATACCGGCAAAATGGCCAATGGCTGGTCATTTTCTTCCAGCGCTTCCTATCGCTGGGCTCAGGAAGGCTATGCTGAAGGAACCTTCTATAAAAGTATTTCCTACTTCCTCGGTATAGAAAAAGAATTGAACAAGAATCACTCGCTGGGCCTGACCATTCTCGGGGCTCCCACCCAGAGAGGCAAGAGCAATGGCTCCGTACAGGAAGTATATGACCTCACCGGCGATAATTATTATAATGCCAACTGGGGTTATCAGAACGGCGAGAAGCGAAACAGCCGTATCGGCACCACCAATAAGCCTATCGGCATCCTGCGTCACGACTGGAATGTGACCGATAAGGTCAGGCTGACCAACCTGCTGTCCTATCAGGGCGGGTATGAGTCCAATACGCGGCTTGACTGGTACAATGCCCGCGATCCGAGGCCAGACTATTACAGGTACCTGCCCAGCGCAGCCCTGGATGCCAACGGCGCTGCATTGCTCACCGAACAATGGCAGAATAATCCTAACTGGCGCCAGGTCAACTGGGACTATATGTATGAGGTCAACCGCACAAAAAACGAAACCATATTGAATGCCAACGGCGTCCCCGGTAATACGGTTACAGGAGCACGTTCGTATTATATCGTGGAAGATCAGCGTGCTGACAACAGCATATTTAATTACAATACCTTGCTGGAAGCTGTGGTCAGCGAACGGTGGACGGTCCACGGCGGGATCAATTACCAGTATTATAGCGCCAATTATTACCGGCTGGTCGATGACCTGCTGGGCGGCGCTTTTTTTGTTGATATCGATAAGTTTGCAGAAAGAGACCTGGCCACAAATCCCGATGCAGCGCATCCCAATCTCGATATACCCAACCATGTTGTATCTAAGGGAGAGCGCTATGGCTTTGACTACGATATGAATGTCAGGAACTATGCAGCATGGATACAGAATACATTTGTTTTACCTCATTTTGACTTCTTCATCGGCGGTAATATAGGACAGAATACAAGCTGGAGAACGGGTAACTACAGGAATGGGCGTTTCCCAGACTTCTCTCTGGGCGATTCGGAAAAAAACAGCTTTCTTGAATATGGGCTGAAGGGTGGAGCTACTTATAAGATCAACGGACGTAATTACCTGCTGGTCAATGCAGGCTATCTTTCCCAGGCTCCCCTGGTCAACAATTCATATATCTCACCCCGTACAAGGAATGCGATCGCTCCCGGCCTCACCAATGAAAAGATCATGTCGGTCGAAGGCGGTTATGAATATGTCGCCCCCAATATGAAGCTACGCCTGATCGGCTTCCTTACCAACTTCTATGATAAGATCACGCGGACAGCGTTCTTCAATGATATCGACGGCACATTTGTCAACTTCAACATGACCGGTATCGATCAGCAGAATGCAGGTATTGAGGTCGGAACAGAGGTGAAGCTCGGTCTTCGCTGGCGTGTCAACGGTATTGCATCTGTGGGCCGGTATTTATACGCCAATAATCCGCTGGTTACTATCAGTAATGACAATGATGAGGTTGTCAAGAAGCTGACCGTGTACCAAAAGGGCTACAGGGTGGAAGGCACCCCACAGGAAGCATACTCCCTCGGGCTGAGCTATAATTCGCCTAAGTTCTGGTTTGTCAATGTCAATGCCAATTACGCCAGGAGATCCTACCTCGATATGAATCCTTACCGCAGAACGTCCGATGTTGCCAATCCTGAGCTGGTAGAGCCGGGTTCGGCCAACTGGTACCGCATACTCCGGCAGGAGGAGTTTGATCCTGCCTTTACACTGGATCTGTTTGGCGGTAAGTCCTGGAAGATCAAAGACAAGTATATCAATCTCACGGTCGGTATCAACAATATCCTCAACAATCAGAATATCATCACCGGCGGGTTTGAGCAGGCGAGGGTCGATTATAACCTGAGCGCCGGTGCGGACGATTCAAAGGTCGACGTCAGCAAGTTCCCGCCCAAATATTTCTACGCATACGGAATCAATTACTTCATCAGCCTTGGATTCAGAATTTAAATCAGAAAAACCTTCTTAATTAGATACAATGAGCAAGTTAGCTAAGTTATTTTTCTCCCTGTCGATGTTGGCAGCATTTTTCAACAGCTGTGTGAATACCGATATCGACGAACCTCCTTACAATACCAATTATCCTGTGTATCATGCCAATTTCAGCATCAAAGACCTGAGAGCGATGCACACCAACGGCAGCTTCGAGAAGATCGAAGATGACCTGTTGATCAAAGCGGTTGTTGTTGCTGATGATAAGTCGGGCAATTATTACAAGACCCTGGTGGTGCAGGACAGCACCGGCGGGATGGAGCTGAAGATCAATGCGACCAATTTGTTCAATATTTACCCGGTCGGCCGCAGGATCTATATCAAGCTCAAAGGATTGACCCTGGGTGATTATAACGGAAATTTCCAGATCGGAGGGGGAACCTATAAGGATGGAAACGATGATCGTTTGGGCGGTATTGAAGAGCCGGCAATCGGTGATTATATCTTAAAAGGAGAGTTTAATGTGCCGGTTATTCCTGCTCACAGAACCATATCCCAGCTAAACGATGAAGATATTAATACCCTTGTTGAGATCTCAAATATGGAATTTGCTGAATCAGACCTGGGCAATCCATACTCTGATGTTAATGCTTCCTCAACCGCGACAAACCGTACGCTTAAAGATTGCTCCAACCAGACTATTACTCTCAGAAGCAGTAAGTATGCTAATTTTGCTACGATTACAGCGCCTCAGGGTAACGGTACGATAGTAGCTGTCTATACGGTATTTGGAACGACAAAGCAGCTTTTTTTGAGGGATACATCTGATGTGGTCTTCACCGGTAACCGTTGCGGCGGAGGTGGTACAGGCGGCGAACAGATCAACATCAGCGATATGCGTGCATTATACCAGGGCGCAACGGTGACACTTCCTGACGATAAGAAGATCAAGGGCATTGTTATTTCTGACAAGACCTACTCCAATATCACAAGCAAGAACCTGGTGCTCTGGCAGCAGGGAAATGCCGGGATTACCATTCGCTTTACAGAAAACTCTCCGTTCAATGTGGGCGATGAGATCGAAGTCGGTATCGGTGGCCAGGAGCTGTCAGAGTTCAACGGCCTGCTGCAGCTGAACAATGTGCCTCTCACCAATGTAACCAGGACCGGTACGGGTAAAACGGTAACACCATCGGAAGTAAGCGTTTCAGCGCTTAATGCCAATATTGAATTTTATGAGTCACAATTGGTCAGGATCAAAAAAGCGACCCTGAGCAGGTCCAACGGCTCTACCTATTCCGGCAATGTCACTGTCAACGACGGTACGGGAACCATCAGCATGTACACCACGAGCTATGCGACCTTTGCCAATGATCCATTCCCGACCGGCGAAGTGGATATTGTAGCCATAGCAGGACAGGGCGGCAACCAGAGCGAAAACCAGATCAATATCCGCAGCACTGCTGATATAACGGGAGGTAGTGTGGAACCGGGCGAGACGATCGATATCAGCGCTGTCAGGGCTTTATTTACGGGGTCAGCGACGACCGTTACTTCCGGTAAATCGATCAAGGGCATTGTCATCTCTGACAAGACATATTCCAATATCACCGCTAAAAATGTTGTAGTCCAGCAGGAAGGAGGAGCGGGTATCGTGCTCCGGTTTACGGCCAATAATACGCTCAATCTCGGCGACGAGGTAGAGATAGCGGTTGGCGGTCAGGAGCTGTCAGAGTTCAACGGCCTGCTGCAGATCAACAATGTGCCCAATGACAACGCCAAGGTCACCGGCAGCGGGAAAAGCATCACTCCGGCCACCATTACGATCGCCGAGCTGAAATCCAATATCGAAACCTATGAGTCCCGGCTGATCAGGATAACCGGGGTTACTCTGTCAAAAGCGTCAGGCTCGACATTTGCAGGGACCGTCATCATGACGGATGCCACCGGTGCAGCCGATATGTTTACGACCAACTATGCGACCTTTGCCAATGACAATTTCCCAACGGGTGCGGTCAGCGTAACAGGGATCGCCGGTCAGTTCAACACCCCGCAGGTTAATATCCGGAGCAAGTCGGATATCCAGTAATACTGTACTGGTGTAAAAGATAACTTATATAAACAAAAAGCCCGGCTAACTCGATTAACCGGGCTTTTTGTATTTATATGGAGCTAAAGCAGCTGCGCCGCAACGGTTTTCGCCTCCTATTTCTTCTCGTTGATCAGCTTATCCAGCTTTTCATTCAGCTTTTTGATCTCATCTTTAAGCTCTTCAATCTGTTCGGATCCGAAAGTTAGCTTCTCAATATGGTTGGTGCCAAATCCGACAGAGACGCTGTTGCCATTATTTATATAAGTTGAGTTATTACTAATAAGGGATTCAAGAGGAACATCAAACAGCTCGGAAAGGAGAGATGCTTCAGGGAGCGTAAGGTCCCGTTCACCGCGTTCTATACGGTCATAGGTTCTCTTGCCGACAGCAAGCCTGTCGGCTACTTCTTCCCGAGACATATTCTTACGTTCACGCAGCTTTTGGAGTATGGTACCCGTATTCATATTGATGGTTTTTTATTGGTCCGGACAAATCTGGCTAAAATAAGCCGCCTGATGGACAGATCTGGCCAATTTTAGCAAAGTTATAGTTTTAGCAGGTAAAGTTACGGTTATATCTTTGTTTTATTCAATATTATATAATGTTTCGGGCCGGTCAGGCCTGATCATAATTGACACCGGTACACCGACATTCTCTGACCTGATATACACACAATTCACTTGCAAACAATTTTTTTAACCTTTAAATCTTTTAAATTATGTATTACATATTTCGACTGAGTAAGAGGCATTTGTTTTATATTTTGCCTATATTTACAATGTTTTTGATTTCCTGTCAGAAGGAAAACCTTACGGAAAAAGCTAACACCATTACAGATCAAGAAATCGAAATGGCGAAAAATGTCAAAAAATACTATGACATTGTTAAAGCCGCCAATGATAATCAGATTATCGAGCGGGATGGCATATCTTTAAGTCTCAATGACGCCTTGAAACAGATTGAAACCTTGTTTAGCTATGCTTACGGGGATTATATTATTCCCAATGATTCGACCTACACGTACCTTGATACTGTCGTGATGAGCTTTACATCTACGCCGGTCATGACCGATGATTTTGTCTCGCTGACCAACCAAACCTTTGACATCTGCAAGACACAGTTTGACCGGATAAGCTATTCAGGGCCGAAATATTTTTATGCCGTCAACATAAGGAAATTAAGCAATACATCTACCACCGTAACGGTATCTGTGAGGTCTATCTTTGGCACAAAATACAATCCCGTTAATGACTTTACCCCTATTGGTGAGTGGCCGGTTACTGTATTTGACAGCAAGTTACCGGGTTTGTATTGTGATGACCGTCATACCTGTGATAACCCGAACAGCAATCCAAACTATTCCGGCAAGCAGGCGCCAAGCCATATAGCAGAGCAGGTCAACCGCTATAAGAGCTACCTGAACTATGACCCCCTGCTGGCCATCTCTGCCGGTCAGCCCAATCCTTACATCAATATGGTCTTTATCAATAAGATGGTGTTGGTAGGCTCGTCAGAAAGGTGGTATAAAAATGGTGCGTATGAAGAACAGTACAGATTTAACAACTATTGGGATACGTTGCTGCACCAGCGAAACCCGGATGATGTGACGCTGAATGACTGTATCGCAGAGTTCAACGGATTTAAGATATCCCTGCCCAATACACCCGACAACAATTCGTATGACTGTGACAATAATACGTGGTCACGATGCCTGGGCCCGGACGATTGCAATCACTACTACAACCGCCTCATGCACTGCATCCTGGACACCAAGAGCCGCTACGGCAGGGACTACTTCCTGTCGATCGAGCGCAATCACGCCAATAATATATGTATCGACTTTACATGCAGCTACTGGATGTCCTTCACCATCATCATAGGCGATATGGTGGCCGTCCCTACCAAGGAGGGCGATAAGTTGACCTTTCCCCAATCCATATAAAAATCAAGGAAAATGCTTCTAAGAAATATCTCACTTATCCTGGCAGGACTTATGATCTCTGTTATCGCCACAGCCCAGGAAGGCTATTATTTCAAATTTCCGTACAGTGTGAGGGACACGTTTTCGCAGTCTGTCAAGTATCATCGCAAGCTTCGTGACGGTGATGTGGTGTACCTGCACAACAGGTTCAACTATATAGATGCTGATGATGAAGAGGCTCGATCGTACCTGGTCAGGAGCCGGACGGACGGGGAGATCGTGTGGAAGCGGGATATGGGCAATGACAGCCTGCGCATCATGTGCGCCTATGGCGACAACGCGGGAGACAATATACAGACCTACAGCTTCGCGAGGTCGGAGCAGGGCAGGGTGTATATGATTTACCGCCTGTATGATCCGTCCCTTGAGATCCTTCAAAGTAAGATATCTTATATTGACACGTTTTCTATGTCTCTCTATTTTGACTTATATAATTTCCTGGATCAATTCCGCTGCAAGGGAAAGGATAAGATTTATAACGTATTTGTGTGCTGGGGCTTTCCGGAAAGCCTTGGCATGGTATTTGATGAAGAAGGCTACCTGGAGAAGATCCAGTGGATGGACCAGGTGACATTAAAGCCTATTGAAAAGGATGTGCTGGTGTATGATAATAGCCTGGACTACCTGTATATGATAACGTGGCGCAACAGGTATACCATCGATACGGCATTAAACCTTGTGGAGAAGGAGGACTTTCCTTATGAATGGGGGAAAAAAAACGACACGATATTCAGCGTATGGAACAGTGTGATCCAGGTAGAGGACAAGATCATCCGGATGGGACAGACGATCCTGACGTACAATGAGGATAACCTCGACGAATATTATGAAATGTACGGAAGGGGCATCTCCGAGATCGACTACCGGATGAAGGTGCGGGGAAAGATATCGCTGACGGAGCTGCCCATGGTGTCGGTCTCTGATGGCGCTCCCCGGCTGTCCAACGGGCTTTTCTACAGGGACGGGTATTACTATACTTTGTTTGAATACCAGGATTACGCACGGCCGTTCCCCAGCCCGAATACGATCTGTGTGGCAAAGTACGACACGCTGCTCAACATAGTCGAGGAGACGCGCTATGTAGTCAGTGACCACTATTACCTGTTTATGTACTGGGTGGACCTGTCGGAAGACCTGCAGTTTTCCCTGTCGGGCTTTATGGTCAATACGGCTCCGGTGCAGCCACATACCGATATCGGGGCCTACGTGCTGGGTCTCAACGCTGACGGCAGCCTTCCGCCCATGAGCACGCGGAGCGACTTGATCCGTGCTATATTCAAAGTCCGTGGTAATCCAACGTCCGATTACCTGACTTTATCGACCGATGATACCGGTAGCCGGAATTACGAAGTGCGGATCTATGACATCAATGGCCACCTGGTCAGGGTGGATAAGGACTGGCACGATGGTGAGATCAGGATACCGGTGCATGCGCAGCCACCAGGGACTTATATCTACCAGGTATGGGAAGCGGGCCGTCCGCTGATATCAGGAAAATTTGTAAAGCTCTGATATATAAGGGTGGGAATACGGTTCCGTCCTTTTCCCATCGATATAAATGCGATGAAATCATGTTAAAATATAATGTATGTATTGGCTCTATATGCAGCTACTGGATGTTATCAAGGAGGGCGATAAGCTGACCTTTCCCCAATCCATATAAAGATCGATGATAATGCTTCTAAGAAATGTATCGCTTATCCTCGCAGGACTTATGTTCTCTGTTATCGCCACAGCCCAGGAGGGCTACTATTTCAAATTTCCGTACAGTGTGAGGGACACGGTATACCAGTCTGTCAGATATCACCGTAAGCTCCGTAACGGTGATGTGGTATACCTGCACAACAGGATCAACCTTAAGAATCCTGGTGATGAGGAAGCGCGAACCTACCTGGTCAGGAGCGGGACGGACGGTGAGATCGTATGGAAGCACGATATGGGCAACGACAGCCTGCGCATCATGTGCGCCTATGGCGACAATGCGGGAGAAAATATACAGACCTACAGCTTCGCACGGTCGGCGCAGGATAGGGTGTATATGATCTACCGCCTGTATGATCCGTCCCTTGAGATCCTTCAGAGCAAGATATTCTATATTGACACGTTTTCTAAAAGTCTCTATATAGAATTATATGATTTCTTTGATCAATTGCGCACTAAGGGAAAGGATAAGATTTATAACATATTTGTCTGTTGGAGTTTTTCAGAAAGCCTTGGTATGGTATTTGATGAAGAAGGCTATCTGGAGAAGATCAGGTGGATGGACCAGGTGATATTAAAGCCTCTTGAAAAGGATGTATTATTGTATGATAATAGCCTGGACTATTTATATATGATATCACATCATACACGATATACTATAGACACCGTATTAAATCTTGTGAGGAAGGAAGAGTTCCCGTCTCAATGGCCCATCAAAAATGACACAATATTCAATGTGTGGAATAGCGTGGTCCAGGTAGATGGTAAGATCATCCGGATGGGAAAGACCATCCTGACGTATAATGAGGATAAGCCTGACGAAGCTTACGCTATATACGGAAGGGGCATCTCTGAGATCGATTACAGGATGAGGGTACGAGGTAAGCTGTCGCTGACGGAGCTGCCTATGACCGACATATCTGACGGCGCCCCCCGGCTGTCCAACGGGCTTTTCTACAGAGATGGGTATTACTATACTTTGTTTGAGTACCAGGATTATGCGCAACCCTTCCCCAGTCCGAATACGATCTGTGTAGCAAAGTACGACACCCTGCTCAACATCGTGGAGGAGACGCGCTATGTAGTCAGTGACCACTATTACCTGTTTATGTTCTGGGTCGATCTGTCAGAAGATCTGCAGTTTTCCCTGTCGGGCTTTATGGTCAATACGGCTCCGGTGCCTCCGACCAATGATACGGGCGCCTACGTGCTGGGGCTCAACGCCGACGGCAGCCTTCCGCCCATGAGCACGCGGAGCGACTTGATCCGTGCTGTATTCAAAGTCCGAGGTAATCCAACGTCCGACTACCTGACTTTATCGACTAGTGAAGCCGCCAGCCGGAATTATGAGGTGCGTATATACGATATCGATGGCCGCCTGATCAGGATGGATAAGGACTGGCATGATGGCGAGATCAGGATACCTGTACACGCCCAGCTTCCCGGGACATATATTTACCAGGTATGGGAGACGGGCAGACCGCTGATATCAGGAAAATTTGTAAAGCTCTGAGTGGAGCTGCTAATTTATAGGGATCATTTTCTGTGATCCGGCTATGTAATTAAGGTGGTATGAAGTTTTCTCTTTGCTTGATAATTGCAACTAAAAATAAATAGAAGTAAGCAGCCTGACGGCAATGGTAGGTATTCTTAGGGTAGGTTAGAATGATGGGGCAGGGGCTTGCTCCTGCCTTCATCATGATGATCCGGTAGCTGGCATGTCGGGCCGTTGAGCTGGGCTTTTTGGGTCAATGAGGCCTCATTTCTTTAATGTTTTCTCCATATTGACAGGTTGGGCAGCATTCTGATGGTGTGCCACGTTTGATATGAAACAAGCTTTCAATAAAATAAATAACCGCTGATGAAATGTTCTTTATCTTATCCCCGGCTACTACCGGTTTTTATTATCCTTTTTTATATTCTGCCCTCATTTGGTCAGAACAATGGCTTCCTTATCACACTGCCTCAGGTATCGGATTCGGTATTTTTTGATGCGCCGTTTCATACATTGGATGATGCCGGGGGAGTTATATATACATACCATAAGGCCGACTTTTCATCAGATTATAAAGAAGGAAGCAGGGCCTATATTGTTCAAAGTAAAGCCGATGGCACGATCATTAAGGTCCTTGATCTGGGCAATGATACCTTAAGGAGCTTCTGTGCATATGGCAACCGGGTAGGGAAGAAGATCCAGACGTTTACCCTGGCAAGCTCGGCATCGACGATCTATATGATATACAGGCGGGAGGCATAATGCAGGGTCGGGAGAGTCAAGATATATCGCTATGATATTTGACAAACAAGGATCTATTCTGGGGCATAAAGAGCTGCCTCTTTATAAGGAAATCACAGGAATGCGATATGATCGTGCTAATGACCAGGTAGAACTAATAAGGTATAATAGCTTCAAGAGCGTGTATGATGGTGACTTTAATTTTATCAGGGAAATACCGGTCGGGAAACCCGTGGGCCTGGTCAATGATACCATCTATTACAGCAATTGGCATAACATCGTCCAGGTAGAAAATAAGACGCTGCGATTAGGTAAAACCGTTATTCTGTATGATATCAATACCCCGGATGAAAGCTATGGTATAGAGGGCAGAGGCATCTCAGAGGTCGATGATAACCTGCATATCAAAGGCAGACTCAATCTGACACCCCTCCCCATTCCTTCCGAATCTGAAGGTGTGGCCCGTTATTCAGGAAGCTTGTTCTACCGGGATGGCTATTATTATACCTTCTTCGAGTTCCTGACAGGAAATGGTACCTCACTGCTCTCTAATACGATCTATGTAACAAAGTTTGATACACTGTTCAATATTTTAGAAGAGACCCATTTTATGATGAACAGCAGCTACCTCTTCTTTACGGAGTGGGCCGACCTGTCGGATGACCTGCGGTTCTCGGCATCAGGATATTTTGTCGATGTGAGCTCACCCGGTGTTCCGGGTAAGGTCGGTGGTTTTATATTGGTATTAAATGCGGATGGCAGTCAGCCTTTGGGTAGCCAAAATGACCTTATCAAAGCTGTAGTCAGGGTCAAAGGTAATCCAACATCCGATTACCTGACCTTATCGACTGATGAAGCCGGCAGCCGGAATTACGAAGTGCGGATCTATGACATCAATGGCCACCTGGTCAGGGTGGATAAGGACTGGCACGATGGTGAGATCAGGATACCGGTGCATGCGCAGCCACCAGGGACTTATATCTACCAGG
>Ga0206118_100242_pt1 | contig 40939 bp, 28 predicted proteins | sample 3A20Ametagenome_FD_177999 | JGI IMG/M metagenome (GOLD analysis project Ga0206118, IMG submission 177999) | Enriched microbial communities from leaf-cutter ant dump, University of Wisconsin, Madison, United States - 3A20A | ecosystem: Environmental > Terrestrial > Nest > Insects nest > Nest dump... | reverse complement strand
TAAAGAATATCAACCGCTTAAGGACAAACGTTTACATATTTATAGGAATTCAAAATTAATTTCTTCATATTCAATTGAAGATATAAATAAAATAAAAACAACCTATTTAGATAAAATAGAAATAAAACGTATTAGTTTGGATAAATAAAGGAATGTATTTTCAAAATGATAAAAATAAAACATTTAGGCAATGACACCGGCTAAGCTTACGCCCTTGCTGGGCGTAGGTTGCACCTACGTCCGTGTGACAGCAAACTTTCAGTTTGCAATGTTATTTATAATGACGCAAATTTCAAATTTGCAGACGCAACAACGTGGGCTAAGTCTACGCCTAACAGGGAGTGAAGCCGCATAATTGCTTGCAGGATACGATTCATACATAATGCGACACAAAGCCGCTGCATATTAACAGCCCTGTCTCTAAGTATCCTAAATCTTACAGTGGTGTCCGGGGTTTTAAATAAGCTTTGAATGATAAATAACTATTTTGTATTTTGGTTTATATTTAGATGTCAGGATAAGCATATGCCAACATTTACACGTTTATTCAAAGAAGCAGTATGGCTGACTGTATTTTAGGTTGCAGAGGAAAATATTTTGAATGGTGCGCACCCTCATATTTTTGGATATTATTGATGTGACAAAATAGCCGGCTGAATGTATAAATGATTTGATATGAAGGGAGTTTCCTACACTTTGATGTTTATTTTTAGTACTATTTTCAACTCAGCATTCGCCCAGCAATCCTGGTTTATAAATATACCGGATAAGACAACAAGCTTTACCTATACGGCCCGGATTGACAGCAGTAGTTACTGGATTATTCAGGGTGTCGCATCCGGTAAGCCAGTCACAGGGAGTGATATCCTGCATATAACCGTTATGGACGAATGCGGATATGTCAATGCATTTGAGCTAACCAGTGATTCCGTATATTCTTTTATAAACATCATTAATACATTTGTGCAAAATGATTCATTGTTTATCGCCATTGCTGTCAATCCAAAATTTGTGCATTATCATAGGATGCCTTCCCTCCTGGGAATCAGCTTACACAACTATGGCGCCAGAATGTCTTTTCAAATTGCTGACAATGTCAACTACCTGCTTTCTTATCAGCCACTTGGCAATGAGCGATACATGACGTATAATTTTCTGTCTTACACCGAAAAGCCCTCACAATATGCCCTTATGATTGTCAATAAGGATTTTCAGGTCCTGAACTATTTTGAGAATTTTACGGAATACACCATATCAGGACACGCTACCCGGCTAACTAATGGTTTTGTTTTTTCTACCTCGACGAAGCTGGTTGGCCTGGATGAAAACCTGGATATGCTTTGGGGCAAAGAGCTCCCTTCAGGCTATTTTATGTCACAATTCCGCAAAACTCAGGATGGCTTCCTTGCTACATACCGAAACAGGTATTCATCGTTGTTGGCGATAGCCAGGTTTGATAATAACGGCAATGTGCAATGGGTGTCGCCGGAATTAGTTCCTGTGGGATACAAGCTTGTCAAACATTTTTCACTCTCTTCATCTAATGATGTGCAGATAGTAGCAATAACCGCAGAGAACGAGCAATCACCCGGGGAGGTCACATTACTCCTGTATAAGATCGATGTTGTGAGCGGTAAGATCCTGTCAATTAACCAATCTGTTTCCCTTCCTGCACAGCTTTCCCTGTGGCAGATATTCCAGGACATATATGACAACTTATTTGTTGCTATTCAGGCAAATAATGGCATAGCCGGATTGATCAATATCAATAATTCTGAAGATTGCAATGTCAATATAGAGAGGTCGTTTTCCCTGAACCAGGCGGATATTCAGCTCAACCCGATGTCATCAACTGTTCAGTCTTTGCAAGATCATTTTGATATTGGATTTATACCACTCCGCTCTATTCCCTCCCAAACTGATATTGGCGCGTATTGCGATATCAAACCGCAGCAAGATATGCTTCAGCCCGCTTATACATTATGCGAGGGAGAGGAGCTAAAGCTTGATCTTTCTCAGGTGAAATACAATATAAAGTGGGAGAATGGCTCACGAGATAAAGCCAGGACCATCAACAAGCCCGGTATATATAGTTATTCGGTAGATCATTGCGCGATACAGCATACCGAGTCTGTTGAGGTGCTTGATGGTCGATGTGGCAATGTCTTTATACCTAATATTTTCAGCCCGGATCAAGATGGAAATAATGATGAGCTGCAAGTATCAGCATCCTTTGATGTGCGCCTGATTTCAATGAGCATCTATGATCGGTGGGGAGAGGAAGTGTACAATTGTTCTGGTGAGACGTGCTCATGGGATGGCCGGTTTAAAGGGAAGGATGCGTCATCAGGCGTGTATGTAGCCGTTGTAAAATATTCAAATCATAATGGTGAAAAAACAAAATCGGCCAGCGTCACGCTGATCAGATGATTTGTCTGTGCTGACCCTGCTGGGTATAGGTTGCACCTACGTCCGTGTGACAGCAAACTTCTGGTTTGCAGTGTTATTTATAATGACGCAAGACGCAACGACGTAGGCGAAGCCTACGCCTACCGGGAGGAAAAATGGGCTTCTCCATTGATGTAAGAGTCGTTGTATATAGACTGCCTGATAGAATGCGCTCATTATCAAGCAGGATCACCAGATACAGATAAAAGCTATATCATCTTTCCGGCTCAGTCAAAATCACAGATAAACGATCATTAGGCCGGGACTCAGTCAAAATGTATATTTGAGGTACCAACAACAGGACATCGATCATCCTGTACAGCTAATTAATATCAAATCTTATGAGATCAATACCGGTTCTTACGCTTATATTTTTTGCATCTGTTTTAAACGGACAGATTGCAGACAATAAAACAGACAGTATAATGCATGAGGTTGATCGGAAATATAGAATTGATCCCGACAAAAGCGATACGCTATATGTTATGAAGCTCATCGAAACAAATAAAAAAAGTACATGCGATAATTTTAAAGAATCCCTGGGTGGAATATCCTACGACATTATCAGATATTATACACACGAGTTGGTCAGGGAGAAATTATGCCTGGGCAGCCTGCTTGATAATATCAGCTATTGGAAAGCAAGACAAGTAGTTGATTGTCCGGCATGTACCCACCCTATCTATACAGAGCTGTGTTCCGATCCGGAATATGATGCCATCATGCTGGACTACATCCTGAGATCAGGCTATTTAGGTAAGTGTGACCTGATAGCTGATGACAACCGGCAGAAGAAAAAGTACCTTTCCGATCTTGTGGAGAAATATTATACACGTATTATCAGTGATAAGAAGACCCTTAAGAGTGACTGTTTTCTTGAAAATATTGAAAAATTAAAACCATCGAAAAAATGAAACACATGATTACCTTTATCGTAATGATTCTGAAACTTTACAGCATCCATGCGCAGGAGGTGCTCAATTCTCCGGTATTCAATACGACTTGTACTGGATAGGTTATCCAATTGTTTGAGACAGATTATCTTATAATGTTGGTTTTCAAAAGAATAATTGTTCCAATTATAATTTTTATGACCGCCTTGCATAATTTATTGTGCCAGACAATCATAAATTATTCTAATAATCTGTGCACCAATGGCAATCTTGAGCAATGGAAGATCACTCAAAGTTGGATCAGGATGTACAATGACCCGGAGCCTTTTCTCTCTCCTCCTGATACAGCACAATGGTGGAAAAATGATAAAAAAAACTATGTGCGGGTCAATGCTGATCATTGCGCTGGATTAACACATTACTCCTCCAAAGGCATCTCACATTCTGGTTATGTGGCTTGTGAAATAGTAATGTTTAACGTGCTCGAATCATGGGACAGTTACGGAACTGTCAATGCATCCATAGAGCTATGCCGACCGCTGACAGCAGGTCACAAATACATCGTCAAATTCTATATCCGAACGCTTGGCGGTAATAAATATGCTGAACAAATAGACGTTCTCCTACACCATGAAAAACGCAATGTGTATTTAAAACATGACTTTAATGACCATGAGTTGGCGGCTTTAAGAAATTCGACATTCTCCAAAACATTCCACCAAGTTTTCAATACGAAAGAATACCAGAAGCTTAGCTTTGAATATATTGCACAGGGTAGGGAGCGATATATTACCATAGGCAATCTCTCCGCTACCCTCCCCCGGAAGCCCAAAAAGATCAGACACTACGGTGTTATAAATACCATACATACAACACCAGTAGCCAAATGCCTGATCGACGACATATCTGTCGTGCCTCTCGATACCAGCGAGGCAGCGTGCCCAGATATACAGACCAAAGCCAAATGTCATGAAGCCTCCACCGATACAGTTACCGATATAACCTATAGGTCTACTCCTACTCTTGTCTACCAGGCATTCTTTGAATCGGACAGCGATATAACCAAATTTGCTCCTGACAGTCTGCTTAATGCAATATTCTCCTATGATGTCAATAAATACAGAGTATTAATCAAGGCTTATACAGATGAAAGAGGTAGTGAAATTTATAATTCTGACCTCGCCAGTCGTCGCGCCTTATTTTTCAAAGATTTTATCCATAAATATCTGAAACATGAAATTCAGATCATCAGCCTGGGTGAATCGGAAGCAATTAACCACTCAAACAATAGTATTCTTTCTGCTTATGATCGCAGGGTTGATATTCTGATCGAATTAAAAAGATGATACGGAAAGACCCTTTATCTCTTAATGTGACTTATTAGCCGGAGCCGCCAATTTATCTTGACTGGAACTACAGAGTCCTTCCTGTCTCAGCCGCAGAAGGTCATCGTACGCTAAAGCTTACTGACACCCATACAGCCCAGACAAAAGGACTTTTTAAGCGATCGCCGCTCTCTGCCGGCAACATATATAGAAAAAACATATATAAATTCCTTTTCTCCCAAATATTCTTTTTCTTTGTCATCATTAAGTTAAATCTATGTCCAACAGCTACCAGTCCCTTCTTTCGCCCTGGGCTATCCTCTCCATCATAGGCATTTATTTTGTAGTCCTCATCGTGATCTCCAATATCACTGGAAAAAACAGCGACAACAGCAGGTTTTTCCTGGCGGGGCGCAATGCTCCCTGGATCCTGGTAGCCATCGGCATGATCGGCGCCTCGCTTTCCGGCGTGACCTTTATAAGCGTGCCGGGAAAGGTAGGTGCAGGAGGCGCCAACAAGAGCTTTTCCTACTTACAGTTTGTCATTGGCAACCTGGTGGGCTACTTTATCATCGCTAAGGTCCTGCTGCCGCTTTACTACAGGCACAATCTTACATCCATATACGGCTATCTCGAAAAAAGACTGGGTTTTTCGGCTTACAAGACCGGGGCTACCTTCTTCCTGATCAGCCGCGGTATCGGTTCTGCGCTGCGGCTATACCTGGCTGCCATCGTGCTGCACAACTTCTGCACGGCTCCACTTGGCATGCCCTTTGCCGTGACGGTCTTCCTGACCATCGGGCTGATCTATCTCTATACGGCCAAAGGCGGTGTCAATACGATCCTGTACACCGACGTTCTGCTGACCACCTGCATGCTAAGCGCGCTGATCATGTGCATCGTCATGATCAGCAAGTCGATGGGCGCCGGCTTCGGCGATATGATCGCCAACGTGGCCCACAGTGAATACAGCCAGGTCTTTTTCTTCAGCGACGGCTGGGCCGATCCCAATAATTTCTTTAAGCAGTTCCTGAGCGGAGCGCTCATATCCATCGTCATGACAGGCCTCGACCAGGACCTGATGCAGAAAAACCTGACGTGCAGAACCTTAAAGGACGCGCAGAAAAATGTGTTTACATTTTGTATCAACTTCTTTATCGTCAATATCGTCTTTCTCACCCTGGGGGCGGCCCTCTACCTCTATGCAGCGCAGAAAGGCATACCGGTTCCCGGGAGGTCGGATGAATTCTTCCCGATGATGGCGATGCAGTATCTGGGCATTACGGTTTGTATCCTGTTTTTTGTCGGTCTGATCGCCAGCACCTATGCAAGCGCCGATTCTGCACTGACAGCCCTGACCACATCGATCTGCGTCGACTTCCTCGACATCGAAAAGAAGAGCCGTACGGAACGGGAAAACAAAAAGCTGCGGACATGGGTGCATCTCAGCATCTCCGTCGTTCTTTTCTTGCTGATCATGGCTTTTTATTATATCAATGACAGCGCGGTCATAGATCTTGTATTCAAGGTGGCCGGGCTCACTTACGGCCCCTTGCTGGGCTTGTTTGCCTTTGGCATCTTTACCAGGTATGTGCCCGACAATAAGTGGGTGCCATGGATCTGCATCTTCTGTCCCCTGCTGACATGGTGGCTCGATGCCAACTCCGGCTGGCTGCTGGGCGGATTTAAGTTTGGATTCCTGACGCTTGCGCTGAACGGCCTCCTCATATTTACCGGGCTCCGGCTTGTATCCCATAAAAAAATAGCTGAGCCGGTCTGATGGAAAATGTCCTGAAGCTATCCGGCGAGTTTTCCGACTGCCTGGATGAAATAGAGAACGGCAGCGACCATCTCTTTATCACAGGCAAGGCAGGAACGGGCAAGTCGACCTTGCTGGATCTTTTCAGACGCTCTACGAGGAAAAATATAGCCATCCTCGCCCCCACCGGCATAGCGGCCCTGCGCGTCCAGGGGCAGACCATCCACAGCTTTTTCAAGTTCCCGCCGAGACTTATCCTGCCTTCCGACATCAGTCATAAACCGGCCCTGGCACGCCTCGTCAAAAAGCTCGAGATCATCGTGCTCGATGAGATATCTATGGTCAGAGCCGATGTGCTGGACGGGATCGATCTCATGCTCAGGCTTCACAAAAAAGATCCCAGGCCATTTGGCGGCGTGCGGCTGGTCGTATTCGGCGACATCTACCAGTTGCCGCCCATCATAAGCAGCACAGAAGAAAGAAGATTTTTCCAGACGGAATATACCTCTCCCTATTTTTTCGCATCACACATATGGCAATTACTGGAGCCTAACCTTCAGTATATCAATCTCACAACCGTGTACCGCCAGACCGACCGGGTATTTATCCGCCTGCTCGACGATATACGCAACGGAGACCCGGATTATGATACCTTATCCGATCTCAATGAGCGGGTCGATCCCCAGGCCGAAGACGAAGGATACATCCACCTCAGCCCCCGGAACATGACCATGCAAAGGATCAATCAGCAGAAGCTGGATAGTCTCAGCGGAGAGGAACGGACCTACCTGGGGGCCATCACCGGCGACTATAACGCTCAATATATGCCTGCCGATCCTGTTCTCCGCCTGAAGGAAGGAGCCCAGGTCATCTTTGTTAAAAATGATCCGGAACGCGTATTTGTCAACGGATCCCTCGGTATCATCACGCTACTCGACACCAACTCGATCCGGGTAAGGCTGACCGGCGGTCAGGAAGTCGAGGTCGCCAGGGCAAGCTGGGATATGATCAGGTACAGGCTTGAAGACGGGGATGAAAGCCGTATCAGGCCGGAGGTGATCGGCAGCTATGAGCAGTTTCCCCTGAAGCTGGCATGGGCCATGTCGATACACAAAAGCCAGGGGCAGACCTTCGACCGGGTCATCCTCGATATGGAAGGCGGCGCCTTCGAATATGGCCAGACCTATGTGGCATTGAGCCGGTGCCGCACACTAGAGGGTATTATCCTGAAAAGGCCGCTGAGGCCGCAGGACATCATGGTCGATCCCCGGGTGGTGGATTTTTACATCAATCGATTCAGAGGCTGACAGGCTGTTCTGCCGTATATCTTGCCGGTCTTCTGTTCTACCGCCTCGCTCCGAAGTCCTGGACCCAGTAATTACCTTTTTTAGCGACGCCCATATGGCGCACATCGGGATTCATAATGTTGGCGCAGTGCTCAGGGCTGCGCATCCATTCATCCATGACCTGGCCGATGCTGCGCTGACCGTAGGCGATATTTTCAGCTACCGTATACCAGTCATAGCCTGCTGCGTCGATCCTGTCACCGATCGAACGCCCGTCCCTGCTGACATGATTAAAATAGTTTTGCCGTTCCATGTCGATAGCGTGTTGTGCGGCGGAGCGGGCCAATGCATCGTCCCATGTGAGCGTGGCAACGGCCTTCATCTTCCTGCCACCGCAATTGCAGCCTTTCGAACGGTACCGGTTGACATTTTCCAGGATGACCGCCTTGAATTGTTCGTAGTTGGCAGGCCCGGGATTCGGGTTTATGAATAAGAGAAAAAGAAGGAGACCCATGTACACAGATTAACATATGTACAACTACAATGAAGCATTAAATATTATAATAGAATGTCTAATAAATTTCAAATGAAGGTCAGTTTTCGCGGACCTTCCCAATGCCAGTCACTTCCCCTTCTTTATTCAGGAAAACTGTATCCTGCTTTTGTATGGAATTATATACCGCAGCCTCGGTAACGGCATCGTATTGGATAGCGGGACCGGACCAATAACCGGTATCAGTGCGGGAGACTTTGGATGTATTGCAGGAGAACACCGGAAAAGCTATAAGAAGCAAAAGCAGTCTGTACATGAATATATGGTTTTTTTAAGACATCAAAATGGAAAAAACAGTAAAATAGGAACGATCTAAAAATAAAAAAAGCTGCCATTTCTGACAGCTTGCCAGGTAGTCCGTAGAGGACTACATAATCATGCCAGAAACGTTGATATTGCACAATTCTTAAATTGCTATGTAAATATTATGTAAACATTTTAACATTTCATAGCAAATGTTAGAATTTATAGCTTGTCCTAAAGAGTAGGTTTGGCTTCTAAATGCACATATTCTCATAAAAATGCCAGGTCCTAATCTCCCGGCCACCTCTTTATCTCATCATTATTGAGCACTATTGGGAAAGCGTTCAAGCAGGTTTCTCTAGCCCGGCAATCGATTTTACCCAAAAGCGTCTGAGCCTCGGTGAACACTATATTCCTGATCCGGACAGCACATTTTTGGTCAAGGTAGCAGGGTACTCGATGTCGCCGACCCTGTCACCGGGCGATATACTTATTGTCTCCTCCGCGAGGTCAATCCGGCACAATGAGATCGGGGTATTCTCCGTCAATAACTCGGATTACACCGTAAAGCGCTATGATCACAAGGGCTGGAGACTTATATGTGACAATGAAGTGAAGCAGGAAGTGGTTGTATGCGTGGTGAAGCAGGTTATAAGAAATATAAGCGAAAAAACATAAAAAATAGTAGAAAATCTATTGTTAATAATAGTAATATAACTATCTTTATACCATAAAGCATTTTACATGAAATATTCAGAAGCGCACAGGATCATCAAGAAGAATGGATGGGAGGAGCTTCGGCAGAAAGGAAGTCATATCATATATGCCAAGGATGGCAGAAAATATCCTGTTCCTTTTCACGGAGCAAAGGAAATGAGCGAGGGATTGCGGCTGAAGATATTTAAGGAGATGGGGCTAAGATAGCCCTATCTCCCTGCTTCATAAAAGTTAAAAAGTTAAAACCCAAATGTCAAAAGTTATCAAGGTTATTATCGAACGAAGTCCTGACGGATTCGATGCATATGCGCAAAATGTAAAAGGAATATACGGACATGGCGATACGGTAGAGCTTGCAAAGGAGTCGATCCGGGAGGCCATTGAGATCATAAAGAGTTTCGATGATAAAAATATCCCTTCAGCGCTGAAAGAAGAATATGAGCTTTCTTATGAGATCGATGTTGAAAGCCTGCTTAATTACTACAACAAGATCATATCATTCGCGGCGCTGGAGCGGCTCACGGGTATCAACCAAAAGCAGATACAGCACTATTCAACCGGCTACCGTAAGCCCCGTCCGGTACAAAGAAAAAAAATAGAAGCAGCGCTGCACCAACTTGGTAAAGAGCTCGTGCAACTGGAATTATAGGGATATCTTTCCGCTCCGGCCCTACTAAAAGAACATCTTTGGTTCAGGAAACTGAAGTAAATAAAATGTAAAAATTGTCTGTACACGACATGATCCTCATGGGAAGTGTAATTCAGAAGAGTTGTATAAAATTATACAGGAAATAAAGCCGGATATTCACCTTTTGGATTTGGTGCATCCTGCTTATAAAGAAGTGTTTTTATTGACGCCATGTTTACATATATCTATTTTTATGGAAACATAATGTAAACAAACTTATTGAACAAACGTGATTGTTATCACATAATTATCACGGAGTTAAGGCATATTTTTCGTGGTGATTATCGAAAACAGGGTGTTTTAATGAAAAAGGGTGAGAATTCTCACCCTTTTTAAGTTTTTGTAGCCCGTAGGGGAATCGAACCCCTCTTGCAAGAATGAAAATCTTGAGTCCTAACCGATAGACGAACGGGCCGTCACATGCCTTTTTGTAAAAAGCGTCACAAAAGTACACCGATTTTCGAAACTACAAATTTTTTTGAACATTTTTTTCAAAATTTATTCCTGTCCAAATAATTATTGTTACTTTTACACTAAGTATAAAATCAGAAAAAGACAATGGCAAAAAAAATAGCTATCAACGGCTTTGGAAGAATCGGCCGCATCACACTGAGAAACCTTTTAGCTGACCCATCCGTAGAAGTTGTAGGCATTAATGACCTGACGGACAACGCTACTCTCGCCCACCTTTTCAAATACGATACCGCCCATGGAGCCTACCCCGGTGAAGTAACCAGCGATGAAGAATATATCTCCATCGACGGAAGAAAGATCAAAGCAACCTCTATCCGCGACCCTAAGGAGCTGCCATGGAAAGAGCTCGACGTCGATGTCGTCCTCGAATGTACCGGTATCTTCCTGACAAGGGAAAAAGCAAGCTGGCACCTCGAAGCCGGCGCTAAAAAAGTAGTGCTTTCCGCTCCGGCAGGTGACGAGGTCAAAACGATCGTGCTGGGTGTCAACGAAGCAGATATCAACGCGGAAACGAACATCTATTCCAACGCTTCCTGCACGACCAACTGCCTGGCCCCGATCGCCAAGATCATCGTTGACAACTGGGGCATTGTCTCCGGGTCCATGTCGACCGTCCACGCTTATACTTCCGACCAGAATCTCCAGGATTCGCCGCATAAGGACCTGAGAAGAGCAAGAGCCGCAGCGCTCAATATCATACCGACCTCCACCGGCGCTGCAAAAGCCGCAGCTTTGGTCGTTCCGGAGCTGATCGGTAAGATGACCTCCATGTCGCTACGCGTGCCTGTGGTGACCGGCTCGATCGTAGATCTCACTGTATTTACCGAAAAAGAATTTACCAGGGAAGAGGTCAACGATACTTTCAGAAAAGCGGCTGAAGGGCCTTTCAAAGGTATTGTGGAATATAGTGAGCTGCCCCTTGTTTCAAGCGACATCGTCTCTAATAAGCATTCCGCTATCTTCGACAGCAAGCTGACCCTCGTAAGAGGTAATATGCTACGCGTATTTGCATGGTACGACAACGAAGCCGGCTATTCAGCACGCCTCGCTCAGCTGGCTGCCAAAGTCTGACGATTCCGTCAGCGGGGTATGATCATGACCGACAGCTTCGAAACACAGACCAACTGATCCTTTTCATTTTTTATTTCAATAGACCAAAGGTGTATCTTCCGGCCCAGCTTGATGGGCCGGACAGTGCCCCTGACCCATCCTTTCGAGACAGGCCGGAGATGGTCGGCTGTAATATTGAGGCCTACGGCCGTATGCTGTGTAAGATCATCGATACAGAGATAAGAAGCTACACTGCCAATCGTTTCTGCCAGCACTGCCGAAGCTCCGCCATGCAGGATGCCCATCGGCTGATGTGTCCTGTGATCCACAGGCATCGTAGCCTCAAGATAGTCTTCACCTATCGCCGTAAATTCGATCCCGATATGGGATCCAAGCGTATTTTCACTCATTGAGTTCAGCCCTTCAAGGCCCGGCTCGGTCTTCCAGATCATTTAACCTTTCTTTTATAAGTAAAATATTTTCTTCATCCTCATCCGGATCAAGGGACTGCCAGTCACCCTGGTTTCTAAACCAGGTATATTGGCGCTTGGCATATCTCCGCGTATTTTGCCTGATCTGCTCCAGAGCCGCTTCCAGCGTTATTTTCCCGTCGAAATAAGGCATCAGTTCGGCATAACCGACAGTCTGCAGAGCCTTAAGATGCCTGTATCCGGACAACAGCTTTGCTTCGTTGAGCAAACCATCGTTCACCATCTGGTCGACCCTTTGATTGATCCTCTCATACAATAACTCCCGGGCAGGATTGAGATAAAAATACACCACCCTGAATCGCCGGTTTTTTGCCTGCCCTCTCCTGAAAGATGAAAACTTCATCCCGCTGCTACGGTACACTTTGGCCGCCCTGAGCAGTCGTACCGGATTGTTCATATCAGCTGAGGATGCATATTCCGGATCATGCCTGGTGACATAATCCTGCAGCCAGCCCATACCACCGGCTTTATAGGCATTTTCCACATATGATGAAGCTATGGGGTCGACGGCGGGCATGTCATCGAGGCCATGTACCAGGGCATTGATATAGAGACCCGTACCTCCCGTGGCGATGACATGATCATATTTTTCAAACAGCCTGTCCAGAACCTCCATCCCTTCCCGCTCGTAATCGCCCGCGTTATAATGCTGACGGATACTCACATGGCCGATCATATGGTGTGGCACGAGCGAGAGCTCATGATCCGCAGGGCGGGCAACACCGATTTTCAGCTCGGCATAGACCTGCCTGCTGTCAAATGAAACGATCTCACATCCCAGCTCCGATGCCAGGCGGACAGCAAAGCGGGTCTTTCCGCTGGCCGTAGGCCCACCAATACATATGAGGACTTTCAAAAAGAATATTTATTTTCGCACAAAACTAAGTAATAAATAAAATAACCGCATTGAATGCCGGTTTTTCATATTATATTTAATGAATATATTTTACCCGGTCTTAAAGAAAGTAGTACGTTTCTTTTTGCGTTTCTGCTTCAAAAGGATCTATATCAATAAGTTTGATCAGCTACCCGACGATACGCCCATTCTGATCGCATGCAACCACAACAATGCATTTGCGGATGCTCTTTTTGTGGGCGCCTATCTGTCGAAGCTCAATATGCATTTCATTACACGGGGTGATGTGTTCAACCCGAAGATGATGTGGTTTTTCAAGCTGACCTACCAGATACCCATCTTCAGGTTTAAGGACGGTTATGAGAATCTTAAAAAGAACAACAACTCACTCGAACATTGTTACCGGGCTTTAGGCAGGAATCAGCGCATCATTATTTTTTCGGAAGGAGATTGTGTGACGGAAAAAAGGCTCAGATCTCTACAGAAAGGCACGGCCAGGATGGCATTCGGCGCCTATGAGACCAATGGACAGGAGAATATCCTTATCTATCCTGTCGGTATCAATTATATCGAGCCGCATAACTTTCGCTCCAGCATCCTGATCGCACAAGGAGAGCCATTAAAGCTGAGCGATTATATTCCCTTATATAACGAAAATCCCAATAAAGCGATCAAACAGCTCACGGAAGACCTGGAGATGAGGCTCAGGAAAGAGGTGCTGCACATCGAAAAGAAAGATAATGAGGACCTGGCTCAGACTGCCTTTGAAATTATGGACAATGTCTACCCGGACACTTTTTTCAGCCTGGCAGAGAATGAAGAGCTGCTGGGGCAGATGAAGTCCTGGGCCGACCGATTCAACAAGGAAGAGAATGACAGCAGCTCGACCTGGATCGATGACCTGAAAGAGCTGAAGAAGACCCTCAGCAGTGGAAAGATCAAAAGTAAATGGCCGTTTGTCAACAAATCGTTCTTACTCAATACGCTGCTTTTCATACTCCTGATCCCGGTAGGTATACCTGCCCAGATTTTTTATTACATACCGATCTTGATCGCCAAGATCCTGACGATACGGTTTAAGCCCAGGAGAGAGTTTTTCCTTTCGATCCGGATAGGCATTACATGGGCCATGATCGTTATATGGCTGGTGCTGTTCTTTTTGATCATCGGCTTTGTCTGGAGCTTTACATATGCGCTGGTCTTCCTCGTGACTGCTCCGGTCGTAGCAAAGCTGGGATTGATATGGTGGAATGCGCGTAACCTGCTGATACAGAAGATCAGGTGGACAAGCCTGGATGATGTAGATGAAGACAGGGCGCTCAATATTATGAAAGACCTCCACCTGATCAAAGATTAAAATCTTACCTTTAACCGTTATAAATCTTTTTTCTCGCAATATCGAAATAGATGAAAATACACTTAGTCTCAGGCGGATGCGGATTTGTAGGACGCAATATGGTCAAAAGACTCTACCGGACAACCAATGATAAGATCTTCTTCATCGATGACCTGAGTGTCGGAACTGATCCTTCCTCCTGGCTGGATCAGGAGCTGGTCGGAGAGCAAAAAGGCATCAAGGTCTACGGTCAGGATGAAAGATTGTACTTCCTGAAAAGTGATTTCAGGGACGTGGTGCACGCGCTTGCTGTCGATCCTGAGCACATCCGCAAAACATATGGCCTGGATTTTGTAGACTTCGGAGATATATACCACTACGCAGCTATCGTAGGAGGCAGGGCCAAGATCGACGGTGATCCGATGATGGTCGCCCTCGACCTTTCGATCGATGCCGAATTCTTCTATTATATCACGAGGCATAAGCCTGAACGCGTCCTATATCCAAGCTCGAGCGCGGCTTACCCGGTCAACCTGCAGACGGAGTCGGGGGCGATCGCGTTGGCAGAGCACGACATCGATTTCAATAATATGGGACAGCCTGATATGACGTACGGCTGGTCAAAGCTCACCGGGGAATACCTGGCTAAGATCGCAGCACAGTACTATGGCGTGCACATCACTTGTATCAGGCCGTTTTCGGGGTACGGAGAAGACCAGGACCTCACCTACCCTGTTCCGAGCCTCGCCCGGAGAGCAGCTCTGAGGGAAAACCCTTTCGAGGTCTGGGGTACAGGCTACCAGGGACGTGACTTTGTGCACATAGATGATGTCATCGATTGCATACAGGTCGCTATGGATCATATCGGTAACGGAACTGCGATCAATATCGGCATGGGTAAACTGACGTCCTTCCGTGAAATCATCAAAATTATGACCGGCTTTGCCGGTTATGACCCGGAGATCCGCCAGCTCCTGGATAAGCCGGTAGGCGTGCACAGCCGCTACTGTGATATGGGCTTTGTTGAAAAAACACTGGGATGGAAGGCTAAAATATCTGTCGAAGAAGGTATGCGACGTGTCTATGATGCCGCAATTCAAAAATTCAGTTAAGCCATGTCAGTCAGGTTTCCGGCTAACTTCGGCCTCTTCATTCTTTTGCTCACTATGCTTTTAAGTACAGGATGCTTTAAAGATGAGGCTGTCAATACAGACCCCGGGCTCAGGCTGAGATTCTCCACCGATACCATATTGTTTGACACGACCTTTACAACAGTCGGTTCGGCAACCCGGATCGTGAAGATATACAATGATGACAATCAGCCGGTAGAGCTCAGCAAGGTCAGGATACGGGGCAGCCAGGGTCTTCACTTCACTTGTAACGTCGATGGTATAAGCGGCAATGAGATCAGCAAGGTCCGTATCGAAAGCAGGGACAGTATCTATGTATTCTGCAAGGTCAGGGTCGATCCGGACCAGGACCTGAGTGATTCTCCGTTTGTGCTGACCGACTACCTGGACTGCACCGTCAATGGAAATACACAATCCGTAGTGCTGGTAGCCTGGGGACAAAACGCCAATTACATCACCGGCAAAGACAATATCGGCCGGCAAAGTGTGTACAGTTGCAATCTGGGGACTATTACGTGGAGTGATCCCAAACCGTATGTTATCTACGGTTCGCTGATCATCGACGAATGCCGTGTCACCATTCCGGCTGGAGCACGTGTATATGTGCACGGCGGCCTGGTATTTCCCCCGGCGGGAGGAGGAGCACCCTTTATTGACGGAAGGATCTTTGTCGCCGAAAACGGCCAGCTCACCATCGACGGCACGGCAGAGTCACCTGTTATTTTCCGCGGCGACCGCCTGGAAAAGGAATTCAAAGATCAGGCCGGCCAATGGGGCGGTATTGTTATATATAGCTCAAAATTTACCAACAGATTCAATTACCTAGATCTGAGAAACTCCAATTACGGCGTGGTGGCGGATTCGGCAACGACACTTCATCTTGACCATTCCATCATCGACAATGTCTCCTTAAATTGTGTCATAGGCAATCACGCCACTATCAAAGCGAGCAACTGTCTTTTTTCCAATTCGGCAGGGCATAATATCGTGCTCACTTATGGGGGTAACTATTCATTCGACTATTGTACCGTTCCCAACTCTACCGGTCAGACGGTGGCATTATCACTCGACAACTATACCTGCACGCTTAATAAGCTTGGCCTGTGCGAGGAAGGATCAATCAGAACCAACAGGGCCATACTGAATGTAAGGAACAGCATTTTGTCGGGTTATGACGGCGACGAGCTTAGTTTCATCGACGCCTATGAAGGCAATCAACCGGAATTTTTCCAGTATAGCTTCACCAACTGTGTGCTACGGGTCGAAGACTACCTGAAGGACGATTATTTTTCACAGCGCATAAAAGACTGCTACCTTTTAAACAACATGGACAAGCTATATCTTAACGAGACCAGGTCGGACTATAAGCTCGACTCACTTTCGGTCGGACGGGGTATTGCCCTGCCTATCCCTTCAATACAGGACGACTTACCCGGCAATCTGAGAAAGCCTGACAAACCGGACGCCGGCTGTTATGAATACCTGCCTTAGAACTTATAAGTGATCCCGAAACGGATATCGAACGGTTGATTGATGATATTTTCGTCAGCAAGAAAGTTGTAAAGGACATAAAGCTCTGTCCCGAACCCTCCGCTACCGGCATTGTATCCAAGACCGACATAGGCATTCTGCGAATTGATCGTATACTTGTTCCATTCATTGATATCGTATCTCGGATACTCGGATTGGGTAAAATTGAATTCAGCATGCGCAAAGACAACGTTGAAGAATTTATAACGCGCAAAGATACCCTCAGACGCTTCAAAAAGAGCGACATTATCGACCTTGGAAGAAGATCTGGCCCTGAAGTTGGTATATGAAAAGCCTACTCTTGGCCCAAGGCTAAACTCTGAAAAGATCTTATAACCCACCATCGGTGTAATTCCGAAGGTAAAGACCGATTCATTCTGGGAGCTTGCAAAGCCCAGATTGATACCACCACCATACCACAACCTGTCCTTAAATTTTTTGCCCTCCGCTACGGCGCCTTCAGAGCCTCGTTTGACATTGAGGTTCTGACCTGCCACGATATTAGCTGCAAAGGATGATAACAGCAGTACGGATAAAAATACAAAGCAATGCTTGATCATGATCTTAAACTGATTTTTGGCCAAAGGTAAAATAAATTTCGCTTCCAGGCAGAAAGCCTTCTTTGTCAATGCAAAAGGCTAAAATTTTGAAAATCACACATCTGCCCCATATTTAATAAGGTAAAAGTTAAGGATTCAATATAAATGCTTAATTTTATCCCTTCAACCAATTTTATTTATTCATTTTCTCGCAGAAATATAGTATGAAGCCTATTTTACAACTTTTCTCAATAGTCGTTTCCCTGTTATATACGTCGACGTTGGTTGCGCAACCCGGCAATAATAATTGTAATAACGCACTGCCGATCGTTCAACTGGACGGAACATGCATCGCGTACGATTTCAACAACGCTACCTTCGATTTTACCAATGGCAGTTGTTCGCCACTCACTGCAAACAATGTGTGGTTTACTTTCACCGCACAGGGGGAGTATGCAGAATTTAATTTCCCTAATCATGAAAAGGTAACAGTGACGATCCTGGAATTGCCCAATGGATGCGGTAATCTAACCGGCGCCAATGAGATTGCCTGCAATTTTCCACCGTTTTCGATCAACACACTGACACCGGGAGATTCCTATTATGTTATAGTAGGTGAGGTCGACCCTAATATCACATCCTTCGAGATGTGTGTGCTTAACCCTCCCCCCCCTCCAAATGATGAGCCGTGCAACGCGCTTCCGGTATCGACAAACGGGTGCGCTTCCGGTACAACTTTAGGTGCATTGCCAGAAAGCTTTGCAATTCCGGGATGTCCTGCGTTCAATCAGCAAAGTGCAGTATTTTATTCTTATAACTTAGGCCCTAATACCGTCCAGTTGGATATCGATTTTGCATCGATTAATTTTGACGGCCAGATGGCAGCAGCGCTATTGGAATTTCCTAACGGCTGTAGTAATATTCCTACGCTCGCAGCCAACGGAAGTTACTACTGCGGCGCGGTAACCAATGAGCTGAGCTTCCAAAATCTTACGCCCGGAGCGACCGTATACCTGATGATATCAAGCTCTCAAACCGGTGCAGGAACATTTACAGATATGTGCTTTACCGAAAGTGAGGGAGATCCTCCCTGCGCTACCAACGGCGATTGTAATAGTCCGGAGCCCATCAGCATACCCAACCAGGCAGAGACCGTATGCGTACCAGGGTGTAACACAGGATTACCAGCAGGAGGATTTTCCAATTGCGGAGGTGCATTTACTTACCCTACCGCCTGGTATACCTTCAATACCGGAACCAATAATACAGCTGTGATAACAGTAAGTAGCGGTGATCTTACTTCTCCATCTTTTGTAGTAATGAGCAATTGTAACACTATTGTGGAGTGTAATCCGGTGACTGTGTCCCTTCAGCCCGGTACAGATTATCTAATCGCTGTCGGGGATTCAGAAGGTAACACCGGAAATTTTGAGATCTGTGTTACATTGTTATCAATTACAGCGCCTTGTATCCGGGACGAAACGTTTACGATCACCGGAGCAAGCATGGGCTCTCCTTTAGAAGGGCCTTTTAAGCCTTGCGAAACCGTTACTTTTCGCTATTCAACAAACTTTTTCTCCGGCGGTGTCTGCCAATGGCTACATTCTTTTATCCCATACTTAAGCTCATGTTGGGGGAACACATTACCTCAGATAACCGCATATCCCGCTGGAACCGGTGCAGCCAATCTTAACTGGTATCCGGCTGGAACCGTTTATTGGAAACCCCAGACCAACAATCCCCCAAGCGCACTTGGTATCAATTCGCAGGGGCAAATATGCCTGATAGGAACGCCTGACTGCTCGCCGTTCGTTGGTGGTGATGGCTCATGCGGGAGTACGGGCGGAACCCCTATGCCGGCCGGCTGGGTGGTCACCAATGCATCAGGCAGCTGTGGCGGCTCCACCGCACCCAATATGTCTTGGGGAATCTCACAGGGTTGTGATGTCTCCGCTATCAAAACACTTTCCTTCCAGATAACGATTCCGTGTAATGCCTGTACGGGATGCACCTCTGAAGAAGGTTTCGTAGTAGGTATGGCTTCCTTTCCCGATGGGGCAACAGGAGGTTGGAGTAATCCACAATGTAATGGAAACGGGCTCATAAAGAAAAAATTATTGATCGAGTGTTGTACTCCTCCTACAATGGTTCTCGAAGATGGTACGACCTGTAGTGATAAGACATTTTTTGCCAATATAACCCTGGACCCGGCCAATAGTACACTGGAATGGACGGTTGTAACCACCAATGGTGTGACAGGTGCAACTTCCGGCTCCGGCTCAACTTTTTCACAAACCCTTCACAATGGATCTTCAACACCGAAAGTGGTTACTTATTCTATCATCCCGATCAGCCCTACAGGATGCAGGGGAGAAGAGCAGTTGTTAAAGGTCACGGTACTACCCGCAATTGTAATAGATGCAGGACCCGATAAAAATTCATGCCCCGGCGCGACTGTCACTATTGGCAATAACCCGATCGCCACCGGGGGCGCCGGCGCTCCATACACTGTCTTATGGAGTAATGGCGAAACAAGCAATACCATTCAGGTATCACCTACTCTGACAACTACCTACACCGTTACCGTCACTGATGCAAGCGGCTGCGACGCTATCGACCAGGTTGTTGTCAATGTTTCGGGTACCTTAGAAGTGAATATCACTCCGAATCCTGCTGTATTCTGTTTTTCCGATAGGTTTAATCACTCTCTGACCGCAAATGTAAACGGGGTCAATACGCCTTTCACTTATAATTGGGTTACACCCTGGGGCCCACAATCCAATCAGACGATTACGATCCTGGCGCCATACAGCGGCACTTACCAGGTACTGGTCGAAGTCACCGATAAAATTGGCTGTAAAGGCATAGGCCAGGTAGATCTTACACTCAACCCTGACCCTCTCGTTATCTTCTTCGATCTGCCGAGTGGTCCGCTTTGCCCGACTGAGACATGGCAGGTTGCTTCCTCTCCTTTATATCTGGATGGGACGATCTTCTCTTCCCAACCTCCCGGCCTTATATCTTATGACGGATACCTCCAAACTGACCAGATGACTCCCGGAGTCAATTACTGGTTCTTTGCCACCTATACGGATCCGAATACCGGTTGTTTCAGTAAAGACAGCTTCCAGGCGAGCACGATCATTCTCAATGATCCTGTAATCGATCCCGCAGGACCTTATTGCGCCAATGACAATTCCAATATCCAGCTCCATGCCACACCGTCAGGAGGTACATGGTCCGGTCCCGTTAGCGCAAGCGGTGTATTTACACCATCCACAGCAGGAGCCGGAACACACAAAGTTGTTTATACGATCGGAACAGGCAACTGCACCAAGGACACGACCCTTGAAATAACCGTCCTGCCGTTGCCGGCACCTGTCATCAATGGCCTGGTGCCATTCTGTATAGCGGAGACACCTAACCCGGTCCTGACAGCGACCATCCCGGGCGGAACATGGTCTGCACCCATATTAAGCGACGGTACTGTCCCGTTGGACATATTGGCGCCCGGCAACTACCCCATTACCTATAAAGTAACAGTAGATGGCTGTGAAGGAACCGTCTCCGGCAATCTCATCATCCATCCTCAGCCGCAAGCCAATATCAACCCCGAAACAGTGGTATGTAACCAGGATCCATTTGACAAAGGAAAATCCAAAATAGATCTTGACAATGCGATCTTAAATGGCGATACCAATGGTACATGGGCCGAGCTGCCTCCGCTGAGCGGCGCCGTCCATATCGGCGGCAATGAATATGACTTTCTCAATGTACCTACAGGAACAGTAGCTGTATTTACATATACCCTTAATGCAACCGCTCCTTGTACAAACATTGTCGACACTATCCGTATCACGGTCGACGAGGAATGTGACTGTCCGAAGCTTGATTTTAATGCTGCTAATCCGCTCTGTACGAACGATGCCGTGCTTGATCTCAACTCGCTCAAAATCAAAGCGGGTCTCGGTGCATGGTCCCTCGTTTCCGCTCCTCCGGGTTCCAATCCCGGTACACTTACGGGCTCTGTGTTTGATGCAACTGGTGCAGATTATGGTACTTATGTGATACAATATACGCTCAATCCTCCTCCTTCCGAACCGGAATGCCCGACAAACATCCAGCTGAATATTGTGGTCTATCCCGAGGTTGTCTATCAGCTAAAACCTGATATCAAGGTCTGTAATAATGTCCCTAAGCCTCCTTCCGTCAAAACACTGGTCAACCTGGATAATATGTTCATCGGTCAGGCTGTGGTCGGTACGTGGAGCAATGACAATAGCGTGGGAGTTAATACCACAGGTAATACATGGGACTTTACGGGAGTACCGGTCGGCACTTATGAGTTTACATTCACACCGACCGGAGCACAGGCGCCTTGTGTCAATACGCCGACAACCATCAGTGTGATCGTGACCAATGAATGTGACTGCCCTGTTCTGAATGTTCTGACACCATCGACTGCCCTGTGCAATGATGCGCTTTCGATTGTCGATCTGAACACCAAGATCAATTCTTCTGTGCCGGGTGCATGGACACTGATCAATGACCCGGATGGTCCGGCCAATACGCCGATACCTGGCGGTAACTTTGACCCGGCCGGTAAAAAGACAGGCACTTATACCTTCCGGTTCGAGATCAATATAACTCCTCCGGAAGATTGTGACAGTACGCTTATTGTCAATGTCATCATCAATCCCGCACTGGACTACCAGCTCCAGCCTGAAGCTACAGTGTGTAATATCGATCCTAAAAACGAAAATGACAACCAGTTGAACTTCTCGGGTCCATCGATCTGGGCAAGCTCAGTCATCGCAGGCACATGGGCTGATACGGATAATTCCGGCGCAACACAAAGTGGTAGTATCTGGACATTCAATGGAGTTCCTACTGGGACGTATACATTTACATTTACTCCGTCAGGAGCACAGGCGCCTTGTCAGAATGTTCCTCAGACAATTGAGATAACGGTTGTGGATAACTGCGCATGTGACGATCTGCCGCCGATACCAGAGCTGGCTCCCGCTTGTAACAACCAGCCAACCATATCGCTTGTAGCGCCTTCCGGCACGACCGGTACTTGGTCGATCAAAACCAGGCCGGCAGGTAGTAATCCTGCTGTTATATTGGGTAACGTTCTCGACATCCAGGATAAAGACCCGGGTACATATGTGATCCGGTATTCATTCAATAATATTCAGCCAGAGTGTCCGGATACGGGCTTTGTGACCTTTGTTCTGTCAGACTATAAATCGGCAGGCACGCCTGGTCCTGATCTTGCATTCTGTGAAAAAACCGCGCAAATAATTGATCTGTTCGATGAGATCACAGGAGAAGAGCCGGGAGGTACCTGGACGGAAGTCGGTCCTAATACAGCTGGTCCGGCACTTTCAGGCACTATTCTGAGGGTCCGTGATCTTGCTCCCGGTAATTATATCTTTGAATACCGGCACGCTGCCAATGGTGCTTGTCCTGCCGTCAGCTCCGAAGTAAATATCACTGTCAATGCCAATCCGGTTGCCGACGCCGGCGACGCTTTTGAGCTGACCTGCGAGGAAGCAAGTGCATCCATCGGTGGTACTGGCAGCAGTTCGGGAACAGATATCGCTTATACGTGGTCAGAAAAGAACAACAATCCGATACCCAACCCGAAAGAGCTATATAATACCGTAAAACTGGAAGGTACTTATTATCTTAAAGTTACAAATACAAATACAGGATGTTCGGCCATAGACAGTGTGGTCATAACCAGCGACCCCGACAGACCGCAGGGTATTGTCATAGAGAGAGACGGACCGACCTGTTATGGATACAAGGACGGTTACATCAAGGTAGCCAGTATAACGGGCGGGATCCCTCCGATCCTGTATTCGCTCAATAATGGACCGTTCTCATCAGTCAACTCGTGGACAAATCTTTCCGGCAGTAATAATACCCTGCAGATCAAAGATGCGAACGGATGTCTCCTCGTTCTTGACAATATAATCCTGATCGAGCCGACACTTGTAACGGTAGAAATAGGCAATGATACGTTGATCAATTTGGGCGATACCGTCCTCATCGATCCGGAGATTTCCATTCCTATGGATTCCATAAGCTCTATAATTTTCAGCTCCGATTTCGACTTTATCAATTGTACGGGATGTTTCGATATTACTGTCTTCCCCAATCAAACGACCGAATATACGGTTGAAGTAAAAGACAAGAACGGATGTAGCGATTCCGACAGCAAACGCGTTGTAGTAAGAAAAGGCGTCAATATATTTGTTCCAAATATCTTCACTCCGAATGGTGACGGCAATAATGATTTTGTCTTTATCTCAACCAATGATAAGGAGATCAAGCGTATCAATTCCTTCCAGATCTATGACCGGTGGGGAGAAAAAATGTATGAAGCTCTTGATTTCCAGCCTAACAATCCTGCCATCGGATGGGATGGAACACTCAAAGGTCAAAAATGCAATCCTGCTGTTTTTGTATATTGGGCTGAGATCGAGCTCTTTGACGGAAGCAAACAGATCATTAAAGGTGACGTGACCCTGATCAGGTAGAGCTTTGTATCATTCTACAACAAAAAATGGGCTGCTTATTGACAGCCCATTTTTTGTTGCAGAATATAATATGGTTTTAGCGAATTAAATCTTCATTTTTTTACTTAAAATTTGGCTACAGCATTCTCTTTTATTTTCCGGCTAAGAGGATTTGGAACACAAGATATTAAGGTTAAATTTGTATTTTAACCATTTCCAGATGACAATACTTTTACGTTTAACTACATTCACTTTTTTATCCTTACTTTTTTTCAACAGCTTCGGTCAACCACCCGTCAATGATGACTGTGGGAACGCTACCCAGGTCACTCAATTGGACGGTACCTGTATTACCTATCAGTTCGATGAGTCAACTTATGATTTTGTCAACGGTGGGTGTGCTTCGCCAGCGGGTCCAAATGTTTGGTTTTCATTTACCGCCCAAGGTCCGACGGCAACTCTGACAGGTTATCCAGAGTCGAGCAGAGTATTGCTTACTGCGATAAGCTTACCTAATGGGTGCGGTAATCTGACCGGAGCACTTGAGCTGGGCTGTGGAAATCCCCTTAACCTGACCAATCTGACAGTAGGTACAACATATTATATGATCGCCACAGTCGAAGGCTCGCCTACAGATGAGATCGAGCTTTGTATCAATAATCCGGTTCCGCCACCTAATGACGAGCCCTGTGGTGCCCTTCCGATACCTGGCAATGGCTGTATCAACGGAACTACCGTAGGAGCGAATCCGAATTTTATCATTCCGGGCTGTCCGAACACCAATGTTCAAAATGCGGTCTTCTATTCTTATACTTTAGGCCCAACCACGGTTCAGCTCGACGTCATGATCGAAACCAATAATATTACAGGCGGGATGGGTATCGCATTGCTCGACTTTCCCAATGGATGTAACAACGCGCCTACGCTCGCAGCAAACGGATCATATTATTGCGGCCCGGCGATCAGCACATTCTCATTCGATAATCTGACACCCGGCTCAACCGTGTATTTTATGGTAGCCAGTTCCACAGCCGGATCGGGAGACTTCCAGAATTTTTGTGTCACCGAAGTGGTCGGAGAGCCTCCATGTAATACCAATGGTGAATGTGCAACAGCTATACCCATAGATATACCAACTGCTGCCGAACCGGTGTGTGTACAGGGCTGTAATACCGGTATGCCCGACGGACCGCTTTTATCCGGTGGAGGCCCATGCGCCAATATGGATCACCCTGTCGCGTGGTATAGCTTTAATACCGGGCCGAATAATACTGCTGTTTTTAATATAACTTCAGGCGAGCTGACATCACCAGTCTACGCTTTGTTCAACTCCTGCAATACATGGATCGAGTGTAATCCTGTCACAGCAAATCTGATCCCCAATACAACTTACTATATCGCGATTACGGATTCAGATGGCGCTACGGGAAATTTTGAAATATGTATCACATTACTCTACGTCAATGCCCCTTGTATTACCACACAAAGTCTGACGGTCGTCGGGGCGAGCCTGGGGTCTCCGCTGACCGGGCCGTTCAAAAAATGTGAAGAGGTTCGATTCAGGTATACGACCAATTTTGTCAAGATCTCGTCTCAGTGGATACATAGTATGATGCCGGTCATCAGCCCGTGTTTTGATTATACACAGGGCACCGAACCGACACCATCCCTAAAGCCGACCGGCAATGCTACGTGGAACTGGTACCCCGCAAATACGGTACATTGGAAACCGCTGAATAACTCTAACGGTGTAATCGGCATCAGTACTGCCACAGGAAATATCTGTATAATCGGCACTGCGGATTGTGTTGCATTTACAGGAGGCGGAAATTGTAGCGCTACCGGGACTCTGATGCCAGCCGGATGGATAGGCACTTCCTACAGCGCACAATGTTCCAGCTCTGTCCCCAACTTATCCTATGGCGATTCTGCTAACGGGCCGTTTGCTGTTGAATTTACCGTAAAAATACCATGTACCGCCTGTTCTGATCAAAGTTGCAATGATTATACCGTAGCGATAAGCTCTTTTGCTGATGGACAGACAGGCGGATATGAAAGTGATGCATGCAACGGGCATGCTCTGGTGTCAAAAAAAATAACGGTTCAGTGCTGTACAGAGCCGGAAATGATACTTGAAGACGGGGTAACCTGCAGTGGTGAGACATTCTTTGGAAACATCACCCTCAATCCTTCCAATTCCACCCTACAATGGACCGTTGTCAATGCCAATGGTGTCTCCGGCGCCAGTGCCGGATCCGGGGCTACTTTTTCACAAACCCTGACCAATAGCTCCTCTTCTACCAAAACAGTGACTTATCAGGTTACTCCTGTCAGCCCTACAGGATGTATCGGAGAACCTCAAAACCTTGTTGTGACCGTATATCCTGAAGTAATAGCCAACGCCGGTCCTGACGTTACTTCCTGCCCCGGCGCTACAGTCACCCTCGGTGGTAACCCCACTGCTTCCGGTGGTTCCGGTGCTCCATATTCCATTTTGTGGTCAACAGGAGAAGAGACGCCCACCATCACTGTAACTCCTACTCTCAACTCAACCTATACAGTTACGGTTACAGACGGTAATGGCTGTACGGATGTTGACGAGGTCAATGTAAGCGTAGCCGGTACGCTCCAGGTATCTATAAACCCTAACCCTGCTGTATATTGCCTTAGTGATATCTCCGGCAAAACCCTGACGGCAGTTGTCAATAGTACCAATGGTCCTTTTTCCTATAAATGGAACACGCCATGGGGTGATTTTTTCTCTTCGACCATACCTATCAATGCCACAACCGCGGGCACCATGCAGGTAACACTCCAGGTAACCGACAGTTATGGGTGCCAGGGCATTGGTACCCTGAACCTGGTAATAAATCCATCACCGGATCTCGTTTTTCTCAACGAGCCTTCCGGACCTCTTTGCCCGCAGGAATCATATATACTGGAGACCAATCCGCCATTTACACAGGGCACACTCTATACCTCCAATCCTCCCGGCTTCATTCTACCGAATGGTACGATCCTAACAGATCAGATGACAGCAGGAGAACCTTACTGGTTTATTGCAACATATACGGATCCTAATACGGGTTGCACATCCAAGGATAGTTTTCAGACAAGTACCATCTTACTGGAAGACCCTGTGATTACACAGGCCGGCCCCTTCTGCGCCAATGACAACGGTCCGGTCCAGCTTACGGCGACCCCACCGGGGGGAACATGGATGGGCAATGTCTCTTCCGACGGCCAGTTTTATCCCAGCTCATTCGGTGCAGGCACTTATGAGATACAATATGTAATAGGGTCAGGCACATGTACTAAACAAACTTCAACGACAATTGTGGTGAACCCCAATCCAGCACCGATATTATACAATCTCTCATCTTACTGTATAACAGAAACTCCCAACCCTATCCTGGTGCCCGATATTCCAGGCGGAACATGGTCCGCCCCGTTGACAAGTATAGGCGAGGTACCTCTGAATACGCTCTCTCCCGGTGTTTACAACTTTACATATACGGTTTCGGTTGATGGCTGTTCGGGAACACTGAATGAATATCTCATCATCGGCGACCAGCCCAATGCCACTATCATCAACACGGCTGTGGTCTGCAACGCCGATCCGGGCAATGAAGGCAAGTCCAGGCTCGACCTTGACGACTATTTTACGGGAGGGTCCTCAAACGGAACGTGGTCGGAAGTCGCGCCTCTGAGCGGTGCCGTCGACCTGGGAAGCAATCAATACGATTTTACCGGTGTGTCCAACGGAACAGTCGCCACCTTTATATATAAGGTAACGGCAGCTCTCCCATGCACGGATTTTACAGACACGCTTCGCATAACCGTCGATGATAATTGTGATTGTCCCAAACTGCAATTCAGCAACGCTGCCGCGCTATGCAACAACAATGCAAGCCTCGATCTTAATTCACTGATCATCGATGCAGGAAGTGGTGATTGGTCGCTATTCTCCATTCCGGCGGGGTCCAATCCCGGCACGCTGACCGGATCAGGCTTTGAAGCAACAGGAAAAGACGCAGGTAACTATGTATTCAGATATACCCTTAACCCGGAACCGGACAATGATATTTGTCCCAAATCTGTAGATATCACCGTCACGGTCAATCCTGATGTTATCTATTCAATGAAGCCTGAGATCAAAGTATGTAATAACGTACCCAATCCCCCATCAGCAAAGACGCTGGTCAATCTCGACGACTTCTTTACAGGTACGGCCGTAGCCGGCTCCTGGACGAATGATAACAATGCGGGCATCAATATTTCGGGCAATACCTGGGATTTTACGGGAGTAACTGCCGGTATATATACCTTTACATTTACTTCTTCCAATGCCGTCGCTCCCTGCCAGAATAAGTCGACAACTGTCAATGTCAATGTAACTGAAAATTGTAATTGTCCGGAATTATCCGTGCTGACGCCTGTTACGAATATCTGCAGCGATGACAACAGCAGTATTGATCTCAATTCTCTGATCACCAGCGCAGAAACAGGCTTCTGGACCATAGCCTCGGATCCTTCGGGCCCCGTAAACATTCCGTTGAATGCCGGATCGTTCGATCCTGCCGGTAAAGCAGCTGGTAAATACACTTTCGTTTTTGAGATCGGGATCACTCCTCCTGAAGATTGTGACAGTACGGTAGCTGTTGAGATCAATATAATCCCTCAGCTACAATACAGTCTGCAACCCGGAGCCATTGTATGTAACATCGATCCAAAGTCCGACGGATCTGATGAAATAGACTTTTCTTCAGGAAAGATATGGGCCACAGCGCCTGTATCTGGCACCTGGGCTGATAGCGGCGGATCAGGAGCCGTTCAGTCAGGCAATATATGGAACTTCGATGGAGTAGCGACAGGAACGTATACCTTTACATTTACTCCTAACGGTGCCCAGAACCCTTGTGCAAATATTCCCCAAACTATTGTCATTACAGTCGTAGACAACTGTGATTGCCCGGAGCTTCCTGCTTTGAGCCCGCTTGCTCCTGCATGTAATAACGAAGCTTCCATAGGATTGCCGCTTCCTTCCGGAGCTACAGGATCCTGGTCGCTGAAATCCTCACCGCCAGGCTCTGATCCGGTGGTAGTATCGGGCAATACCCTTGAAATAGGCGGCAAAGATGCCGGTACCTATAAGCTCCGTTTTACTTACGACAATATCGGTCCCGGATGCCCTGATACCGCTTTCCTTGACTTTGTACTCAACAGCTATAAAACGGCAGGACAGGCTAGCCCTACCATTAATTTCTGCCAGTATACCAACACCATCATTGATCTCATGGACCAGCTGAGCGGAGAGGATACCGGCGGTACCTGGACAGAAGTTGGGCCTAACACTGCCGGCACGGCATTTGCCGGCGGTACGCTCAAGATCAGGGAGTTGGAGGCTGGTGACTATGTATTCCAATACCGGTTTGAAAACGGCGGGGCATGTCCGCCGAGCAGTGCCGAAGTCAACGTCAAGGTTTTTGAAAATCCGGTCGCAGACGCGGGTATCGACCAGGAATTGACCTGTGAGGTCTCCAAAGCTACAATAGGTGGAAATTCCAGTCAGGGGACCAATATCACTTACCAATGGGCGGAAAAAGACAATAAGCCGATCAGCAATCCGTCAACAGCCTCTTTCGAGGTTACTATCGACGGCACTTACTACCTGCTTGTAACTGACACCAAGACCGGCTGTACCGACCGCGACACGGTGGTCATTACTTCCGATCCCGACAGGCCTCAAGGCATCGAAATCGAAAGGGACGGACCGACCTGCTACGGTTATGCCGATGGCTATATCAAAATAAGCAAAATCGAAGGCGGAGCACCGCCGATCTTATACTCTTTCAATGGCGGCCCATACTCCTCCGCCAATTCCTGGACAAAGCTGTCAGGCAGCGATAACGTCATTAAGATCAAAGACGCTAATGGCTGTGAGCTGGTCCTGGACAATATCATTCTGATCGAACCGCCTCTTGTCACGGTCGATATCGGAAATGATACGGTCATCCAGTTGGGCGATACGGTAATAATAGAACCTGAGATCAGCATACCTGACGACCAGGTAAGCACCATCACCTATAGTTCTGAATATGATTTTATCAATTGCGCCGGCTGTTTCTACATCACTGTATTCCCAAGTGAAACGACGGAATACTCGGTCGAAGTCAAAGATAAGAACGGCTGCAGCGATAGCGACTCCAAACGGATCATTGTTAAAAAAGGTGTAAATATCTTTATTCCCAATATTTTCTCGCCCAACGGTGATGGCAACAATGACCGTGTTTTTATCTCAACCAACAATAAAGAGATAAAACGGATCAACAGCTTCCAGATCTACGACCGATGGGGCGAAAAGATGTATGAAGCCCTTAATTTTGAACCGAATAATCCTGCCATCGGCTGGGATGGGACGTTGAAAGGGTCCAAATGTAATCCTGCTGTCTATGTTTATTGGGCAGAAATTGAGCTCTTTGATGGATCAAGAGAGATCATCAAAGGCGATATTACACTGATACGTTAGCCGTCTATTCAAATACAAAACGGAATTATATAAGGTAGTGCCATCCGGCATTGCCTTTTTTTATTCATCGGCGAGCCGTACCACAAGGCCGTCAAAGGAAGCATTGATCTTCAGCTGACAGCCCAGACGACTATTAGGCAGCATATTGGGCAGTTGATCCAGCATCAGCTCTTCATCGGCTCCCATCTCAGGCAGGTCATTACCGCTCTCTACCAGCACATGGCACGTGGCGCATAATGCCATACCGCCACAGGTCGCCATCACGGGCAGGTCATTGGCCTTACACAATTCCATGACTGACAATCCGATATCAGACGGAATTTCATAAATATGGCTCACGCCCTGCCTGTCGATAATTGTGATGGTTATATTTTCATCCATTTTATTTCAATTCACACCAATTCTATTAATAAATAAAAAAATAAAGGGTTCAACGCCTGCGGTGTGTTTAATCTCTTTTTGTTGAGAAAATCTGGTCTACATGTTTTTTGATATTTTCGCTCATCCTGGTAATAGGCAGGTCATTGCTGTCATCTCCAAAAGGATCTTCGATCTCTTCGGCGATCAGCTCCATGCTGGCGAGTACATAGAAGACCATCGCTACAATAGGAGCGACAATATACCCCAACGAAAACACATAGCCAAATGGCAGGGTCATGATATAAATAAAGATGAACTTTTTGATAAATGCGCTGTAAGCATAAGGTATTGGTGTATTTTTGATGCGCTCGCAGCCTCCGCATATATCGGTAAACTGGCCCAGGTCCTTCAGCAGGCTCTGAAAATGCCATTCATCCATCTGATGGGTCGAACGTAAAGAAAAAAGCCGGTCATGCATCATCAGCGCCACATGATTGGGCTCGTGATCCGAATTATTAAAGTTTGCAAATTCGGGATGATCCTTCTCATCCAGCATAAATTGCAATCCTTTGCTGATCAGGTAGGTACGTAAGGTCATCGCATAAAGCGGTATCATGCGCCGGAAAAAATCCTTGCTATCTTCACTTAGCTTGTCGTCTGCAGCGATCTTTATCGCAAAATTCCTGCTTACATTGATCAGTTGCCCCCACAGCCTTCTCCCCTCCCACCACCGGTCATAGGCCGTATTGGTCCGGAACACAAGCAGTATTGAAATAGCAAAACCCAGTAAGCTGTGCATGATCGGAATATTTTTGATCCAGGGATAGTTGGTTATATCCAGATATTCTTTTTCCCAATAAGCCACCAGGATCGAATAGAGAGTGATCGTGATTATCATCGGGGCCAGCTGACGCAGGGTGTCGCTCTTGTGAAACTTAAGTATAAACGTAAACCAGTCTTTAGGGTTATAGATCAGCATCGGACAAACTTTAGGCTGCAAAAATAGATAATCCGGTATTTTTAGCTCCGATTATTCTATCTTCGTCATTGCTTATCTCCTTACCCCAGAAGAATAAAGCTCAAAATCTGATCTTATCATCCGTATTGTTGTTTTACTTTAAAACATTAAATAAAATGCCACTATCTAAAATCGATCCGAGCAAAACAACTTCCTGGCAATCACTTAATGCTTCAACAGAAAGACTAAAGAATACTTCCATAAAAGATCTCTTTGAAGCTGATCCACAAAGATTTGAGCGTTACTCCCTCCGGTTGGAGGATATTTTATTTGACTATTCTAAAAATAAAATAGATGACCAGGTACGGACCGGATTGCTCGCCCTTGCTGATGAGTGCAACCTAAAGCAGGCCATCGAATCGATGTTTGAAGGCGACATCATCAATGAAACCGAACAAAGAAGCGTGCTTCATACCGCTTTGCGCAATCAGTCGTCCGATCCTGTATTTTCCAACGGCTCCGACGTTATGCCCGCTGTAAGATCGGTCCTCAGCCAGATGAAAGATTTTTGTGAAAAAATTCATTCCGGCCGGCATAGGGGATTTACCGGCAAGAAGATCCGCTACATTGTCAACATCGGCATAGGGGGCAGCGACCTGGGCCCGGCCATGGTGACCGAAGCTTTAAAGCCTTACCGTCTTGATGATATACAGTCTTATTTTGTTTCCAATATCGACGGTACCCATATTGCCGAAGTGTTCAAGGTCATTGACCCGGAGACAACGCTCTTTCTCATCGCCTCCAAGACCTTTACCACACAGGAAACCATGACCAATGCCGAAACCGCCAGATCCTGGTTCCTCTCCAAAGGAGGCAGCCGGGAAGATATTGCGCTACATTTCGCGGCCCTTTCCACCAATGCCAGAGCAGTGAGCGAATTCGGCATTGATACGGCCAACATGTTTGAATTCTGGGACTGGGTAGGCGGCCGATACAGCCTCTGGAGCGCCATCGGCCTGTCCATAGCTCTTACAATCGGTTTTGACCGCTTCCAGGAGCTGTTGAAAGGAGGCTATTCGGCCGACCGGCATTTCCGCTATACCGCTTTTGATCAAAATATTCCCGTGCTAATGGCTCTGGCCGGCATCTGGAACTGCAATTTCCTGGGAGCCGGCACAGAAGCGATTCTACCTTACGATCAATACCTTCATCGTTTTGCCGCATATTTTCAGCAAGGCAACATGGAAAGCAACGGCAAATCGGTCAGCCGTGGAGGCACTCCTGTCTCATACGAAACCGGCCCGGTCATCTGGGGTGAACCCGGTACCAACGGGCAACACGCTTTCTATCAGCTCATACACCAGGGCACCAGGCTCATTCCTTGCGACTTCATTGCTCCGGCAATTTCACACAATCCTTTACCGGGACACCACGATAAGCTCCTAAGTAACTTTTTTGCACAGACCCAGGCTCTGGCCTTTGGCAAAACCATCGATCAGGTAAAGAACGAAATGCAGAAAGCAGGCGATAGCGCGCAAAAGATCGAACAGGTCGCGCCCTTCCGGGTATTTGACGGCAACAGACCGAGCAACAGCTTTCTCATAAAGGAGATCACTCCATATACGCTCGGACAGCTGATAGCCTTATATGAGCACAAGATCTTTGTACAGGGCGTGATCTGGAATATCTTCAGCTTTGACCAATGGGGTGTGGAATACGGCAAGCAACTCGCAAACAAGATCCTGCCGGAACTTCAGGACAATACCGAAGTAACCGGGTTCGACTCTTCGACCAACGGTCTGATCAACGCCTGGAAGAAAATGAGATAGGTTACCAGTCGCGCTTTTTAAGCAAATAATAGGAAAGGAGACCGAATAGAGCTGCGTATACCGCTGAAGCGGCTATATGCTCCCATGGAACGCGCATCACGATGTCTCCTCCCTGGTTGGTCAGCATTTTGATGGTCGATAGGCGGCCAATAGGAACCGGGATTATATTCGCCATAGAAGATAAAGGCAGGAACTCGCTGATGCTGATATGATCCGTAACTGGCTCGCCGCTAGCGGCCATCGTCTTCAGCCTGAACCAGCTTTCTATAGCGCTCAGGATCTTCTCCACAAACCACCAGAGAAACAGCAGAATGAAGGTGAATGCCGATTTGCGTATGATAATGGACAGAAACAGGCACAGCATCAAATAAGCTACCAGCTTGATAAAATAACCAAACACAAAACCGACCTCTGCGAATCTATATCCGGGATTTTCCACGGTATTGTATTTCATACCGAAGAAGAGGCTGAAAACAAAGACCAGCAGTGTAGATACAGCGCTTAAGAGGACAATGGTCATTATCTTGGAAAGCAGAAACTCTTTCCTGCTCAACCCGTCGATGATATTCTGCTTAAATGTCCTGTTCTGGAACTCGTTGACTACCGTGGTTATAATGATAAAGGCAAGGAAGATCTTGATCAGTGCCGTAAAGTAGGTCGTAAAATTCCATAGCTGGGGATAATTAAAAATGCCCTCATTGATAAGATTGATCTCTTTACTGCCTAGATTGAATTTTTGCGTGCCCAACATGATCAGGCCGAATAAAAACAGGCAATATAACAGGATAAAGATTCTTGCTACTTTGTAATTGTATATTTTAAGCCATTCAAGGCGTAATAATTTATTCATACGATAAAGAATTGTTTTTGATGATTATTTAACCAGCTCCAGGAACTGAGCTTCGAGACTGTTCTTTCTTCTGACCAGGTGTGTCAGGATTATACCGTGGTTGAAAAGATGACGGTTGAGGTCTTCAGCCATCATATCCTGCGTAAATTCGGCCCTGACCATCCCTTGTTGCCTTTGCACTGCCACGATGCCCGGCATAGAATTTATGGTACGTTCCAACTGATCGAGATCGGCGGCGGCCACCTCATAATAAGGACGGCTATCGGTCATCCCACTGGTCGTACCGGAGTAGAGTGACTTTCCGTTTTTAAGCACAATAACGTGAGAACACACTTTCTCAACTTCATCCAGCAGGTGGCTCGCAAGAATAATGGTCGTGCCCCCGGAAGCGATCGTATGGATGATCTCCCGGATCTGTATAATACCCATAGGATCAAGGCCGTTTGTCGGCTCATCCAGTATCAGCACCTCAGGGTCGTTAAGCATAGCGCTTGCGATGGCAAGCCGCTGCTTCATACCAAGCGAATAAGTGGAAAATTTATCCTTTTGACGGTCGGCAAGGCCTACCAGGGCAAGCTTTTCGCCGATATTTCTTTTATCAGCGCCTTTGATGGCAGCTGTTATTTCAAGGTTTTGCAAGGCATTCAGATAGGGATAGAAATTCGGACGTTCGATCGTTGCCCCGATGCGTTTTAAGGTCTCATGATCAGTCTCTTTTCCAAACCACTTCCAGCTTCCCGAAGTCGGATTGATGGTCGTCAGCAACATCCCGAGGGTTGTCGATTTGCCACTTCCGTTCGGCCCCAATAAGCCATATACATTCCCTTTTTCAACGTTGAAAGAGATGTTGTCCACGGCTGTCAGCCGACCGAATCTTTTCGTCAGATTATTTATTTCCAGTACGTAATTCATTCACTCAGATCAGATTTTTTATTAAAGATAAGCTTTCAGGCGTTTTCAGCTATTGGAGAGAATATAAATTTCTCCTTATAATTAAGCTCTCTGAAAACAAACTTAAAATTATAATTCCCCGGATATTTTACTAAAGTAATCTTCCAATTTTAGACCAATCCGGACTTTTCTATTATCAACCGTCGGGTTTATAAGCATCAGCCGTAATAATATTTTAGTCTCACATCATTGATCATATATTCGGTTTATCGTTTATAATTTTTCATAGGGAATGATTTATTTGGTCAATGGTTTGACGCCATCAATTCTTAATAATATATTTGCAAAAGAGTCACCCGGCATCACTCCGGATCTGTCACGCATTTCCTTTCTGCGATTTTACTAACCCCAGCTAATACTTACGACCTTATGAGGATTTTTTACGTATTTCTATACATCCTGTTTCTAAGCTCAGTCTATGCTCAGCCAGCTTCCTGGACCGCTTCCGGAATCGGTGGCGGCGGATCCCTGTTCTCACCTACCATCAGTCCGCATAATCCTTCAATTATGTACATGCAGTGTGATATGTCGGAGGTATTCCATACGGTGGATGCAGGCCTCAACTGGCAACCGGTACCTTTTACCAGCCTTATTTCTACAGGAGGGCAGCACAGGGTAGAATTTACAAGTGATCCGGATATCCTTTATACGGTCAATTATGCTTTCAATGAAGATCTGCGGTATCCGGTCAGATCTGATGACGGTGGTGTCACGTGGACTCCGATCAGTAGCGACCCTACAGATGGAGAGGTATGGTTTATCTCCGCCGATCCCGCCTCGACCAACCGTCTCATCATTTCTTCCTATGATGCATTGTATATTTCATTGAACGGGGGCAGCTCATTCAATCTGGTATATGACAACAATTCCGATTTTCATATCGCCGGAGTATTCTGGGATGGCAATAATATCTTTGTAGGCACGCAGATAGGGATGCTGATCTCTACCAACGGAGGCGCCTCTTTTGTCCTGGATGCCGGCACAGGGATTCCTGCCGGTCAGGGCTTTATCAGCTTTACCGGAGCCAAAAACGGCGGAATAACCCGGCTGATGGGCACTACTGCCAGCCAGGCCGACCTCTATCCCGGCGTGAATGCTCTTGATGTCGGCATCTATTCGACAATTATCCGGCGCGACTACGGCATTAACAACTGGACATCGGCCACTTCCGGTATAAATGCCGGCCATGATCTGTTTTGCATAGCTTCAGCGAGAAAGAATACGGATGTATTTTATACCGGCGGCAATAATCCTTCCAACTCCTATCCCGTCGTATATAAGACAACCAACGGCGGCCTTAGCTGGTCAGAGGTCTTTCTGACCGCCAACAATCAGAATATATACACAGGTTACAGTGGTTACCAGGGGGATGAAGACTGGTGGTATGGAGAAATAGTGTTCGGCCTGGCTGTGGCGCCCAATGATGCCAATACGGCAATTATCACTGACTTTGGCTTTGCGCATGTCACCCAGGACGGAGGCGCTACCTGGCGGCAGGCTTATGTTTCCTCTTCCGATCAAAATCCTGCAGGAAGCCCTACTCCCAGGGATAAGGCTTACGGTAACAACGGGCTCGAAAATACGTCCTGCTGGCATCTTCATTGGTCAAAGAACAATGCAAATCTGATTTTTGCGTCTTATACCGACATTACGGCCGTAAGAAGCACCGATGGCGGTAACAAATGGGCATTCAGCTTCAATGGAATCAATTACAACACGGTATATCACGTCGTGGAGCATCCAACCAATGGAACTCTTTTCGCTGCAGTATCTTCCGTACATGACCTCTATCAGAGCACATACCTCACTGATGCGAGCATCAACGGAGGCTCGGGAGCTATCTTATATAGCACGGACAACGGGGCCAACTGGAACATGCTCCACAATTTTAATCACCCTGTTATATGGCTTGCCTTCGATCCAAACAATGCAAACAGGATGTATGCAAGTGTCGTACACAGCAGCTCGGGTGGTATCTATAAAACAGAAAATCTCAACCTGCTCGCCTCATCCTCCTGGACGGCCACTACAGCGCCTCCGCGTACACAGGGGCATCCATATAATGTATATGTGCTTGACGACGGTACGGTCGTCACAAGCTGGTCCGGCAGGCGAGCCCCCGGTTTTACTGCCAGTTCGGGTATATTTATAAGCTCCGACCAGGGTGCATCCTGGACCGATGTATCGGATAATCCCAACATGCATTACTGGACCAAGGATATCACGATCGATCCGAATGATGCCGGGCAGAATACCTGGTATGTAAGCGTTTTCAGTGGATGGGGAGGACCGGCCAATGATAAGGGTGGATTATACAAAACAACTGACAGGGGCGGTTCATGGACCAAGATATTCAATAGTTATCGGGTTGAGTCCTGCACCATTGATCCCATCAACCCAAATAAGATCTTCGCCACGACCGAGAGCGAAGGGCTTTGGTACTGTTCCGATGGTACGGCAGAAAATCCGGCGTTTACCCAACAGCCTTCCTACAGCTTTATGCATCCGGTCCGTGTTATATACAATCCTCACGACCTGACCAAGATCTGGGTTACAAGCTTTGGAAACGGGATAAAGCAAGGCACGGCAGCATCTGTTCCACTTCCGGTTCTCGATCCAGATCTCCGGGGAATAGCGATGAATGGTCACAACGAAATATCCTGGAAGGCTACAAATGAGGATGGTGTAAGATCGTTCAGGCTAGAGAAGAGTGAGGATGGCAATAGATTCGCTGAATTGTATACCGTAAATTTTGCAGGTGATAAAGCCTACAGGTATCAGGATAAACATTTCGGTTATCAGGATTATTACCGCTTATTAATAACGGATCAAAACGGAGGGAAGACCTATTCCCGGACAATTGCGATCCGGAGGCCAATTAAGGATCACCCGGTAATTAACATCTATCCCAATCCTGTCGAGAATAATCTAAATCTAAGATTCACTTCCGCGCTTACTGGTTCATTCCGGTTAAATATCAGGGATGAATCAGGTGTGATCAGATTTTCAAAACTTATTAATAAAACCGAGCCTGTATTTGAAAGCCAATATTCACTGGAAAAATTAAATCAGGGAGCCTATTTTATTAGTGTGAGCGGGAAAGATGGAGAGATATGGAGCGAGAAATTTATTAAGATTAATTAAATTTTAAAACACAAATTAATTCATATTTAATCCAGATAAATATAATTAATATTTAATTTAAATAAAAAAACTTAAAGGGTATTTGCTAACTCATTCGTTCAAAATACATTTGCCAAAAGCTATAGCATAAATGTAATAGTCTTATATATTTGTGCTATTAAAAATTATAAACACCTGTGCAGAAATTTTTTCAGAAAATATTGGAAATTGACGGATATTGTGCCGCACAAATCCGGTTCATTGACCCAAAACGATGAAAGTCAGGTATATAAGTGGAATTGTATAGGCTTGAGATTTGTTATACAGAGAACAGCAATTACTACCTTTTGCTTTAAATACTTCTCTATAAGAATTTATGATGTAAGTGTGTTGGGGCCTTAACTTTCGGGTTAGGGCCTCTTTTTCCCCGGGTTACGGGAATGAGCAGATCCGGGAAGATTACACAACATGATATTAAAAACTCCTCCGGGTCTTCAACCCAAGGCTTCATTTTTGCCGTCAAAAAGCAATTTCAGCACGTTAATTAATTGTTAACAAAATATTACTCATAAATTATTGACAGCCGTTAAGAGTTAACACAAGAGATATTGCAATTCTCATCGCAATAAATTCCCTTTCGTTTTCATCAACAGATATCCTTCGGGAGACTTTCTTTTAAGTTATAAATGCTAAATCATGAGTAATCTGATCAAATACAATTACAATGAGGCGAAAAATGCGGGTGTAAACATCTCACCCACCCAGGAGATCATAAAGCTGGGATTCCGGGAGATCCGGCTAAATGATATGTATCTTCCGGAATATATAATTTACGAGGTGCTGAATATTGTGGATAACCTTCCAAAGTATATCGAAGAATTTACTCCCCGTATTCTTAAGAACGAAAGAGAAACAAGCTGAGTTTTGTCCGGAAGCCGGCCACTTTAGCCGGCTTTCTTATTCATGGGTCATACTAAAACAAAAAAAAGAGGTTAACTAAAAGCTAACCTCGCAATATTATGTATGTAAGTAGTGTGAATCGGTATAAAGATACATACTACGATCGTAATCATGAAAAAAAATAAAACACCTTAACAAATACATAAGACAAAAAGTAGACGACCATTATCCCATTGGAAATTAACTAAGTTATCAACTGCTGTCTGATCTACACTTGCCCAAAAGAATTGTTACCGGAATTGATCAGTGCTGTCATTCTTTTGTAATATAGATCTCCGATTCGCCAAATTTGGAGACCATTTCCCGGTATATTTCATCTATGTTACACTTAGCCTGCCTGTCAAGGGTTGACTCATCCATACCATGAATACTGATGTGATCTCCTACCCTAAATCCATCTCCGTATTCCTTTGAATTATGAAAAATAGATCTGATCACAAGCTTATCATCTACAAATTTAATTTGATACGGATCTGTCCCTTTTGATGGGTTTTGACCTTTTAAATATATGTTGCCGTTCTTAAAATCAAGATACACGTTGTCATATCGCAGGAAAAATTTCAGGCCGATCAGGTCAGAAGCCAATCTCTTTGAGACTGTAATATCCGTCATGATATTAAAGCTTCCATTCTTTGATTGCAATGTTATGTCCCTATACACGTCAAACGTTTCATATAAGTTGCTTTGAGCAAAAGTGAATACCAAACCGTCTCTTTGTACAGCGCTTTCTTTATCCATCCCATATTGTTTTTTCAACGCAAGATCTCCTGAGAATCCAAGATCAACAAGTAGCTTAACCTTTCTTTTGCCCAAAGAAAAATATACATAATATGATCTGCTAAGCCATTCCCGATTCATAGGAATTACACTGTAGGCAAGCAGATCTTTTGGCAGAGAAGCGTTGTAATCAATGGTTCCAGATTTCGTATCTATAGAAATAACACGGTTCGAAAAGACATCCATCCCCATCGATAAAAAGTTATTCTTACAGGGATCATTATTAAATAGTGTTAAAACTTTAGAGTCAAAATCACACACACCGGGAATATTGAGAGCGACCCTGGTCTTCCTATGAAGCGATAATTTGCCATAGGCATCCAGTGCAAGCGCAAATGAGAGTTTTGCAGGTTGAAACAAAGTTATATCACACACAAAAGAAGTGTCACAGAATAAAACAGATCTTTCAGCTCCGGAGTCAAAGGTATAATCCATGTTATGCAGGCTATCATGACAAAATAAAGCGCCATTGCGTAACACATAAACATGTTGTTGTGAGTAAACAGACCCACAAAAAGAAATAAATAAGCTAAAGCCAATCAGTAATATCTTCATCTGTAGGCCGATAACCAATATCAGGATATGTCTCTTTATCTGCGGTCAAAAATAATAAAGTAAAGCCAGGTCAAACAAAAGAAGCCCTGGAGATAAACTCCAGGGCTCTTAAATTGATCCGGTAACGACCTACTCTCCCACCTGCTTGAGGCAGTACCATCGGCGCTGTAAGGCTTAACTTCTCTGTTCGGAATGGGTA
>Ga0206118_100240_pt1 | contig 41179 bp, 28 predicted proteins | sample 3A20Ametagenome_FD_177999 | JGI IMG/M metagenome (GOLD analysis project Ga0206118, IMG submission 177999) | Enriched microbial communities from leaf-cutter ant dump, University of Wisconsin, Madison, United States - 3A20A | ecosystem: Environmental > Terrestrial > Nest > Insects nest > Nest dump... | reverse complement strand
GAACAGACCGATGCCGGTACCGGCACCGCTGAGCCAGGCGCTGCTGGTGGCCTGGGCGGAAACGACGGAGAACATGGGGGGACAAGCCTTGTTGCGATGGGGGGGGGAAGGCGGGACCCCGGGGGGAGAGAGAGGACCCCGGGACCGCCGACGGGCGATATTGTTGCAGTGCGGCATCAAGAAGTGGAGCTAAACTTCTTAAACCGTCATTAGCCATACTTAATCCATGCGCATCGACCATGCCCAGCTCCGCGCCCTCGCCGCGGTGATCCGCGAAGGCAGCTTCGAGCGCGCCGCACTGGCGCTGAACGTAACCGCCTCGGCGGTGTCGCAACGGATCAAGGCGCTGGAAGACCGGATCGGCAAGCTGCTGGTCAGGCGCACCAGCCCCTGCGAGGCCACCGCCGAGGGCCAGGTGCTGGTGCAGCTGGCCGAGCAGACCGCGCTGCTGGAGCGCGACGCCTTCGAGCGCATCGGCGTCGCCGACGCGGAACTGCCGCGCGCCAGCATCCCGGTCGCGGTCAACCACGACAGCATGGAGACGTGGTTCCCCGAGGCCGCGCTGGCCTTCGCCCAAGTCAGCACCACCACCCTGGACCTGCATACCGAGGACCAGGACCACACCGCCGCGCTGCTGCGCCAGGGCGCGGTGCTGGGCGCGGTCACCACCCTGTCCGAGCCGGTGCAGGGCTGCCAGATCCACGCACTGGGCAGCATCCGCTACGCCGCCACCTGCACCCCGGCGTTCCACGCCCGCCACTTCGCCCGGGGCGTCACCGCGCAGGCGCTGGCGCAGGCGCCGGTGCTGGTGTTCAACCGCAAGGACGACATGCAGGCGCGCTACGCGCAGCGGCTGGCCGGCTCGACGCAGCCGCTGGATGCGCCCACCTGGTGGATTCCCTCCACCCGCGCCTTCGTCCACGCCAACCTCGGCGGGCTCGGCTGGACCATGAACCCGCTGCCGCTGGTGCGCCGCCACCTGGAAAGCGGGCGGCTGGTCTACGTCAAGGCGCGCGCGTGGGAGGACGTGCCGCTGTACTGGCAGCACTGGAAGGGCGAAGTGGCGTCGATGGCGCAGCTGACCCGCGCGATCCTGCAGGCGTCGTCGGCGCTGGTGCGCAAGCGGCGTTGAGGATGGCGCGATGCCGTTGGGCGTCGCCTTGCTTGCGCCGCATCGGCAGTCACCGGGAAGGCCCTGTACGGGGCAAGCCCCGTACCTACGGCGTATATGCGGGGCTTGCCCCGCATGCAGCATTTCGCCGGGACGATGACACCCGCGACAGGCGGTTTCAGCCGTGCGCCAGCGCGTATTCCAGCGCGCCGCGCACCGCGGCCACCTGCGCGTCGTCGCATTGTTCCGGCGTGGCCTTCGGGCTGTCCGGGTACACCTCGGTGGTGGTGGTATAGCGCGCATCGCTGATGCCGGCGCACAGGCCCAGTGCCTTGAGCGGGTATTCGATGACGCCGTGCGCGACCACCGGCGAGCCGATGATCCGGCCATCGCCGTCGGCCGGCGCGATGTGCGTCACCTTCGCCACCGCCTCGATCACCGCCTGCTGGAACGCCGGCTGGCGGTTCTCGCTGTCGTCCACCAGGTAGAAGCCGTCGGGGATTTCGCCGGGCTCGAACGGCTTGCCGTCGCGCGCGGCCAGCGCCGGCCGGAACTCGCTCTCGTCGGTGTCGGTGGTTTCGTGCAGGTCGATATGCATCAGGAAGCGGCCGCGCAGCGGCGCCACCAGCGCCATCAAGGCCGCCGATTCCGGTGCCGGGCTGTCGATCACGAAGGAGCGGTTCGGGTCCAGCGCAAGCGCGTTCCAGCGCTGGATGCGCTCGTAGCCCCACGGGCTCACGCAGGGCACGACCAGCAGGTTGCAGCGGCCGGCATGGTCGGCGGCGTGCCGGTCGACGAACTTCAGCGCGCCCTGCACGCCGCTGGTTTCGTAGCCGTGCACGCCACCGGTGACCAGCATCACCGGCAGCGCGTCGTCCCAACCGCGACTGCGGATCGCCAGCAGCGGATAGTGGCCGGAGGAATAGTCCAGCTGCCCGTACTGCGAGACATCGAAGCGCCCGCGCAGCGCGTCGATCTTCGCCACCACCTCGTCCGCATGGCTGCGCTGCACCCGCTGCCGCGCCAGCCACTGCGCGCGTTCCTGCGCACCCCAGGCCTGGCCGGGGGTTCCGATGGGATAAAAGGCAGTGGTCATGGCGGTTCCTCAGTTGTTGCGGAAAGGCCCGCACTCTAAACCGTGGCGACGCGCCGCGGGCGGCTGGGCTCCCGTAGGCGTGGGGCTTGCCCCACGCGATGCTTTACAGGCCCCATGCGGGGCAAGCCTCGCATCTACGGGGTCGATTGCTCCAGCAGCGTGGTGATGTCCTCGTCCTTCTGCTGCCACAGGCCGTTCATCCATTGCTGGAAACGGGCGCGGAAGCCGCGGTCGCCCTGGTAGTCGCCACCGGCCAGTTCGGCCGGGATCGGCCATTGCCGCACCAGCACCTTCACCTGCGGCACGCGGTTGGCCATCAGGTCGAGCATCGACGGGATGCCCTTGGGATAGACGATGGTCACGTCCAGCAGCGCATGCAGGCCCTGCCCCATCGCGTCGAGCACGAAGGCCACGCCGCCGGACTTGGGCTTGAGCAGGTACCGGAACGGCGAGGACTGGCCATCGTGCTTGGCACGGGTGAAGCGGGTGCCCTCGACGAAGTTCATCACCGCCACCGGGATGTCGCGGAATTTCTCGCATGCCCGGCGCGTCACTTCCATGTCGCGCCGGCCCAGCTCGGGGTTCTTCGCGATCTGCTTGCGGCTGTAGCGGCCCATGAACGGGAAATCCAGCGCCCACCATGCCAGCCCCAGCACCGGCACCCAGAACAGCGAGCGCTTCAGGAAGAAGCGCAGCAGCGGGATGCGGCGGTTGAACACCTTCTGCAGCACCACGATGTCCACCCAGCTCTGGTGGTTGGCCAGCACCAGGTAGTGGCCGTCGCGCGCTAGCACGGCATCGCCGCCCACCTCGAAACGGGTATCGGTGAACAGGCCGATCATCGTGCTGTTCACGCCGATCCAGCTCTCGGCCAGCCCGGTCAGCAGCGGGTTGCAGGCGCGCCGCACCGCGGCCAGCGGCAGCACCGCCTTGAATAGCGCCACCACGAACAGCGGCACGCAGTGCAGCAGCGTGTTGAGCGCGATCAGCAGCAGGATGGGGATGATGCGGAACCACTTCATCGGCAGGAAACTCCCGGAAAAACGGGAGCTGCCCCCCGTCGAAAAGGGCCACAGGGTAGCAAACGCCGGCGTGCGTTCCGCCGGCGCGGGCGCATAATCGGCGCCTGGTCCCCGCACGATCGCCCTGCCGCATGCCCACGACGTTGCCGCCCCTGGGCGAGATCCTCGACCTGCTGCCCGACGCGGTATGCGTGGTCGATCCGGAAGGCCACTACCTGGCGGTCAGCGCGGCCTTCGAGCACATCATCGGCTACCGCCCGGACGAGGTGGTGGGCCGGCGCATGATCGAACTGGTCCACCCCGACGACCGCACCGCCACCGCGCTGGCCGTGCAGCGGGTGATGGAAGGCCGGCCGCTGCCGCATTTCCGCAACCGCTACCTGCACCGCGACGGCCACGTCGTGGACATGCAATGGTCGGCCAAGTGGTTGCCCGAGTACGGCGTGCGCCTGGCCGTCGGCCACCAGGTCACCGAGCTGCGCGAACTGGAGCGCAAGCTGGAATACATGGCCGGGCACGACCCGCTCACCGGGCTGCCCAACCGCTACCGGCTGCGCGAGGAACTGGAGCGGGCCATCGGCGACGGCGAACAGGCGCTGGCGGTGCTGTACCTGGACCTGGACGGCTTCAAGGCGGCCAACGACCGCCACGGCCACGCGCAGGGCGACCGGCTGCTGTGCGAAGTGGCCAACCGGCTGCGGCAGGCCCTGCGCCACGGCGATTTCATCGCGCGGGTGGGCGGCGACGAATTCGTCGTGCTGCTGCCCGGCTGCGCCGGCCACGGCGACGCCCGCAGGGTGGCCGACACCTTGCAGGCCAGCGTGGCGGCGGCCGAGGTGCCGCCGTTTGCCGGCATCGGCGCCAGCGTCGGCGTGGCCTGCTGCCCGGCCGACGGCCGCGACGCCGAAGCCCTGCTACGCTGCGCCGACGCCGACATGTACGTGGTCAAGCACCGCCACCGCGGCGCGGCGGCCCCCTGAGCCACGGCCCTGCGCGCGGCGGGACCGCGCCGGCCCTCTGTTACCCTAGCGTGATGAACCAACCCGCTGACCGTTCGGCCGCAGCCGCCGCTTTCCCGCCAATGGCGCAACGCTTCCGCGGCTTCCTGCCGGTGGTGGTGGACGTGGAAACCGGCGGCTTCGACTGGAACCGGCATGCGCTGCTGGAAATCGCCGCCATCCCGCTGGAAATGGACGAAAACGGCCTGCTGCTGCCCGGCCAGACCAGCTGCGCGCACGTGGTGCCGGCCGAGGGCACCGACATCGACCCCAAGTCGCTGGAGATCACCGGCATCGTGCTCGACCACCCGTTCCGGCTGGCCAAGCCCGAGCGCGAGGCGCTGGAGCACGTGTTCGCCCCGGTGCGCGCGGCGCTGAAGAAGCACAACTGCCAGCGCGCGATCCTGGTCGGCCACAACGCGCACTTCGACCTGAACTTCCTCAATGCGGCGGTGGCGCGCAGCGGCCACAAGCGCAACCCGTTCCATCCGTTCAGCGTGTTCGACACGGTGACCCTGGCCGGCGTGGCCTACGGGCAGACGGTGCTGGCGCGCGCGGTGCAGGCCGCCGGCTTCGAGTGGGACGCCAACCAGGCGCACAGCGCGGTCTACGACACCGAGCAGACCGCGCGGCTGTTCTGCCAGATCGTCAACGGCTGGCCGCAGGGCAGCCGCTGACCGGTGCTGCCCGAGCGTTGGTCGAGCGGCGCGCGCGGCGGCGGGTTGCATGCGTGCCGACCAACGGTCGGCACCCACCGTGGTGCATCCCCTTGGCGGTAGCGTTTGATCGCTGATCGGACGCCGTAGGTCGGGGCTACCGCCCCGACGGCTTCTGCGATGCACCAATGCGGAATGTCGGGGGCGTAGCCCCGACCTACGGTTTCCGGAGGAATGCCCCCGGCAAGCCGAGCGGGAACTCAGCCGAGGCAGATGCGGTCGCGGCCCTCGCTCTTGGCCTGGTACAGCGCCTTGTCGGCGCGCTGGAACAGCAGCGTCGGGGTGCGGTCGCCCGGGCCGAGCAGCGCCAGCCCGGCGCTGAACGTCACCCGCAGGTCGTCGATGCCGGCCCAGCTGCGCTGGGAGTGGAACAGGCCGCGCAGGCGGATGCACACCAGTTCGGCCTCCTCCAGCGTGGTGTCGTTGAGCAGCAGCGCGAACTCCTCGCCGCCCAGCCGCGCCGGCAGGTCCGAGTCGCGGCTGCTGGCGGCCAGCAGCCGCGCCACCTCGCGCAGCACCTGGTCGCCGACGCTATGCGACCAGGTGTCGTTGACCCGCTTGAAGTGGTCGATGTCCAGCGCCACCAGGCACAGCGGCTGGCCGCTGCGCTGGGAGCGGGCGAAGTCGCGCGCCAGCCCTTCGTCGAAGGCGCGGCGGTTGGGCAGGCCGGTCAGCGGGTCCTCGTGCGCCTGCCGCTCGAAGGCGTCGGCCTGCTCGCGCAGGCGCTCGGCCAGCGCGGCCTTTTCCTGGTTGGCGGCCAGCAGCCGCTCGGCCTGTTCGCGCAGGTCGGCGGTGCGCTCGGCCACCTGCTGCGCCAGGCGGATGCTGCGGGTTTCGTGGCGGTGGATCAGGTAGCGGTACAGCGCCACCAGCGCCAGCAACAGCAGCACGACGGCACCGGCCTGCACGTCGCGCCGCTGCCACAGCCGCGGTTCGACGGTGAAGCTCCACGCCGCGCCGCTGCCACTCCAGTGCCCGCCGGGGTGCGCGGCGGAGATGTGCAGGGTGTAGTCGCCCGGCGGCAGGCCGAGGAACTCGACGCTGCGCTGGCCGCCGCGCTCGATCCAGCCTTTGTCCAGCCCTTCCAGCCAGGTGCGGTAGCGGATGCGGTCGGACATCAGGTAGCTCAGGCCCACGTAGTCCACCGTCACCCGGCGCCCGCCCGGCAGCGAGTTGCGCTGCGTGCCCTGCCAGCGCACCGGCACGCCGTCCACGCTCACGCCCTCGATCACCGCCGGCGGCGGCAGGCGCTCGCGGAAGCGCAGCAGCCGCAGCGGGTCGACCGTGCTCACGCCGCCGGCGGTGGCCACCCAGAAGGTGCCGTCCCGGCGCAGCAGCGCCGACGGCCCGGTGCTGCCGTTGGCCTGCGCGTTGGACATGCCGTCGATCTCGTTGTAGCGCTCCACCGCGAGCTTCGGGCTGCGGCCGTCGGCCACGTCCTCCAGCGCGCGCATGTCGGTGCGCAGCACGCCGCGGTTGCTGCTGATCCAGACGTTGCCGAGGCGGTCGGGCACCATCTGGAACACGGTGTCCACCGGCATGCCCTGCTCCAGCCCCACCCGCGCCAGCTTCCCGTCGCGGTAGCGGTACAGGCCGCGGTCGCTGGCGATCCACATCGCGTTGCCGATCTGCAGGAAGCCGAACACGCTGCGGCCACCGCCCAGTTCGTCCAGCGCCAGCCGCTGCACGCCGTCGTCGCGCAGCACGCGCACGCCCTCGATGGTGCCGATCCAAAGCGCGTCGTCGGCGCTGTACAGCGCGGTCACCAGCCCGGTGGGCAGGCCCGGGGTGGCCGGCACCTGCACGTGGCCGTCCTCGATCCGCACCACCCCGCGCTGGGTGCCCAGCCACACGCCGTGGCCGCCGTGGTCGGCGGCCATCACCCGCACGTTGCCGCCGGGCAGGCCGTCGGCCGCGTCGAAACGGCTGACCCTGTCGCTGCCGGCGGCGATGCGGAACACGCCGTCGCCGAAGGTGCCGGCCCACACGTCGCCGGCGCCGTCGCGCGCCAGGCTCAGTATCGAAGGTGGCTTGCCGGCACGGTTGCGCAGCAGCACCGGGGCGATGCGGCCGTCGCGCTCCATCCGGTCCAGGCCGGAGGCGCCGCCGATCCACAGCCGGCCGCGGTCGTCCTCCAGCAGCGCGCGCGCATAGTCGCCACTCAGGCCGTCGCTGTGGGTATAGCTGCTGAACAGGGTTTCGCGCAGCCGGTACAGGCCGCCGTTGGCGCCGGCCCAGATGCTGCCCTCGGCGTCCTCCAGCAGCGAGACGATGCGCCCGCGCGGCGGCATGCGCGCATCCGGCATGTGCTCCACGCCGTGGTTGCCGACGCGGAACAGGCCCTGGTTCTCGGTGCCCAGCCACAGGTCGCCGTGGCGGTCCTGCAGCATCGCGGTGGCGTGGGTGATGCCGGGCAGCCGCCGTACCAGCTGCGGACGGTCGCCCTGCAGGCGGTACAGCGCGCCGTCGGCCACGATCCACAACACGCCATCGGGCGCACGGTAGGGCCAGACCACGCCGTGCGACAGGCCGTAGTCGTCCGGCACCCGGCGCAGCACGCCGTCGGTGCCGCGCACCACCAGCCCGTCCAGGGTGCCCACCCATACCCGGTCCTGCGCGTCGACCTCCATCCAGGTGTGGGTCATGCCCATCGGCACGCCGGGCGGCGGCGGCTCGAACACGAATTCCCCGTCCGCGCTCAGGTAGCCCAGGCCGCGGCCTTCGTACAGCAGCCACAACCGGCCCTTGCTGTCCTTGCGCATGGCCTGGATCAGCACCTCCGGCGCCGGCGCCTGCCGCGGCCAGCCGTCCCAGCGGCCATCCAGCGCGCGGCGCAGCACGTTGCCGCGCGAATCGCTGATCCACAATGCGCCATCCGAATCCACGTGCAGGGCGCCGACGCCGTTGTCGAGCAGGCCCGGCGTGGAGCCGCGGTCGTAGACGATGAAGTCCAGGCCGTTGTAGCGCACCAGCCCTTCCCAGGTGGCGAACCACAGGTGGCCCTCGGGGGTCTGGGCGATGGCGCGCAGCGAGTTGTGCGGCAGCCCGTTGCGCGAGGTCCACATGTCGATGGCGTAGTCGCGCAGCGGCGGGGTGGCGTCGGCCGCGCTGCCGGGGTCGGCGGCAAAGGCCGGCGGCGGCAGGCAGGCTCCCCACAGCAGCACCAGCCACGCCGCAAGCACTCTTGCCGGGAACCATGCCCGCCGGGGCGGCGACGACATCGGGGCGGTACGGACAGGCCGGGGTGGGGTCATGGGTACGGCGTGGGTGGATTCCGCATATGGTAGGGCGCCTGTCCCACCGGCGCAGCCGGCGCCGGCCCGCCATTCATGGCGCATCAGGCCAGCCGCCCCGCACTCTCCACCCGGTTGCGGCCGCCGTTCTTGGCGCGGTACAGCGCCGCGTCGGCGGCCTGCATCAGCACATCCAGCCCGGCCCCGCCCGCGCCTTCGACCACGCCGATGCTGACCGTGACCGGCAGGCCCTGCGCCACCTCGGCCAGGTCCGAATCCTGCACCGCCGCGCGCAGGCGCTCGCACAGCGCCAGCGCCGCCGGCAGCGGCAGCCCCGGCAGCAGCAGCACGAACTCCTCGCCGCCGTGGCGGGCGATGAAATCGCCGGGCCGGCAGGCCTCGCCCGCCACCTGCGCGAAGCGGCGCAGCACCGCGTCGCCGGTGGCGTGCGAACGCTCGTCGTTGATGCGCTTGAAGCGGTCGATGTCCAGCACCGCCAGCGACAACGCCGCGCCCGCCTGCATGCGCGCGATCTCGGCCGCCGCGCGCTCCTCGAACGCGCGGCGGTTGGGCAGGCCGGTCAGCGCGTCCTGGTGGGCCTGCCGCTCCAGCAGCCGCGCCTGCGCGCCCAGGCGGTCGAGCAGCCCCTGCTTCTCGCGGTCGGCCTCGGCCAGTTGCTCGGCCTGCCGCTTCAGGTCGCCGGTGCGCTCGTCCACCAGCCGCTCCAGCCGCGTGGTATCGCGCCGGTACTGCGCCAGCCGCCGCCGGTACAAGCCGAACGCCAGCAATGCCAGCGCCAGTGCCGCGGCCACGCGTACCGAGGCGCGCTGCCACCAGTACGGTTCGATGCGCAGGTGCAGGACCGCGCCCTCGCCGGTCTGCGCGCCCTCGCCGTTGGCCGCCTCCACCCGGAAGGTGTAGTCGCCCGGCGGCAGCGAGGTGAACTCGACGGTGCGGTGGCTGCCGCGCGGCACCCAGTCGCGGTCGAAGCCGTCCAGCCGGCTGCGGTAGCGCACGCCCTGCGGCGACAGGTAGGTCAGCGCGGCATAGGAAATCGCCAGGCGCCGGGTGCCGGCCGGCACCCGCACTTCGCCCGGTTCGATGAACGACAGCGGCCGGCCATCGGCCAGCAGCCCTTCCACCACCACCGTCGGCGGCGGCAGTTCGCGGAAGCGGCGCATGCGCTCGGGCTGCACCACCGCCGCGCCACCGGCGGTGGCGAACCACACCGCGCCATCGCTGGCCAGCAGCGTGCTGGTGCCGGAGCCGCCATTGCCCTGCGCGTTGGCCATGCCGTCGCGGTTGCCGTACAGGTCCACGCCGACCCGTTCGGCGCGGCCGTCGGCCACCGCGTCGAGCTGGGCGTAGTCCATGCGCAGCACGCCGCGGTTGCTGCCCAGCCACGCCGAGCCGTGGCCATCGGCCACCATCTGGAATACCGCGTCCACCGGCAGCCCCTGTTCCAGACCGACGTGCGCCAGCGTGCCACCGCGCAGCCGGTACAGGCCGCGGTCGCTGCTGATCCACAGGGCGTCGCGGGCGGCGTCGTGGTACAGCGCCAGCACCCGGCGGCCGTCGTCGTCGCCGTCCCCCAGCGGGATCCGCCCGGCCACGCCGTCGGCATAGCGGTACAGGCCGGACAGGGCCGCGATCCACAGTTCGCCGCGCTCGGTTTCCAGCAGTGCGTGCACCAGCGTGCGCGGCAGGCCGGGCGCCTGCAACGGCTGCACCACGCCGTCGCGCAGCAGCCCCACGCCCTGCCGGGTGCCGATCCACAGGCCGCCGTCGCGGGCGCGCGCCAGCGAGCGCACGTGGTTGTTGGGCAGGCCGTCGTCGTGGTCGTAGCGGGCCAGCGTGTGGCCGTCGCGCAGGCGGTACAGGCCGTCGCCATAGGTGCCGGCCCACAGCTCGCCGTCGAGCGCGAGCAGGGCCAGCACCGACACCTCGCCGCGGTTGGCGTTGGCCGGTTGCAGCACGACGTGGTGGATGCGGCCATCGGGCTCCACCGCGTCCAGCCCGCTGCTGCCGCCGATCCACATCCGACCCTGCCCGTCCTCGGCCAGGGTGCGCACGAAGTCGTTGCCCAGCCCGGCCTGCACGCCGATGGTGCCGAACAGGGCCTCGCGCAGGCGGTACAGGCCACCGTTGACCCCGGCCCACAGGCTGTGTTCGTGGTCCTCGAACAACACCGCCACCCGGCCCTCGGGCAGGCCCATGCCGCGCCCGACCTGCTCGACGCCGTCCTCGCCCACCCGCAGCACGCCGCGGTTCTCGGTGCCCAGCCACAACGTGCCGTAGCCATCCTGCAGCAGCGCGGTGATGCGCCCGGCCCGCGGCAGCGTGCGCCACGCGCGCAGTTCGTCGCCATGCATGCGGTAGAGCGTGTTGCCGGCCACCACCCAGATGCGCCCGTCCGGCGCGCGGTACGGCCAGGCCAGCCCGGGCGGCAGCTTGAAGGTGGCCGGGGCCGGCAGCAGGCGGTTGCCATCCACGTACATCAGCCCGCGCAGGGTGCCGATCCACAACCGCCCGTCCTCGCCCTGCGCCGGGCGGATGCCGACGAAGCCGCTGCCCTGCTCCGCCGGCCGCAGCAGGTCGAAGCGGCCGCTGGCCGGTTGCAGGCGGCCCAAGCCGGTGCCGTTCAGGGTGATCCACACCTGCCCCTGCGCGTCCTCGAACACGCCGTCGATGACGGTGCCGGGCAGGCCCTCGGCGCGGCCCCAGTAGCGCAGCCGGTCGCCGGACTGCCAGCGGCCGAGGTTGCCGCGCGAGTCGGCGAACCACAGCCCGCCGTTGCGGCCGGCGTACAGCGCGGCGATGGCGCTGTCGCGCAGCGCCGGCTGGCTGCGGCGGTCGTACAGGCGGAACTCGTTGCCGTTGTAGCGCACCAGCCCTTCCCAGGTGGCCAGCCACAGGTAGCCCTCGCCGCTCTGGGCCATGTCGTTGATGGTGTTGTGCGGCAGGCCGTCGCGGGTGGTCCAGACGTCGTGGGTGTAGTCGCCGAGGTCGCCGTTGACGCCGGCGGCCAGCGCCGCCGGGGCCATGCACAGGGCCAGCAGCAGCACCCACGCCCCGATGCACCGGTGCATCCACCGCGGCGGGGGCGTGAGCTGGGCTGGCGCGGGCGTCATCGCGGCCATGCTACATGAACGCGGAAGGTGAATGCCGTGCGTGGCGCTGCATGGCGCGCCTTCCGATCCGACACATTGCGTGAGCAATCGTGAGGCAACCGCCCTGCCATCCCGGCGGGCGATCCACGATGAACGCAATTGGTTCATCGACAGGGAACGTTGGACGCGCAGCCGTCAACGCCGCGCCGGATTCCAGGCCGGGGCCGGCCAGTTGACCACCGCCTCCAGCCCGCCCTCGGGATGGTTGCGCAGTTGCAGCGTGGCGCCGTCCTTCTCGGCCAGCGCACGGGCGATGGTCAGGCCGAGGCCGGCGCCGCCGGTTTCGCGCGAGCGCGAGGTTTCCAGTCGCAGGAACGGGGTGAACACCGCTTCCAGTTCCTCCGCCGCCAAGCCGGGGCCGTCGTCGCGGATGCGCACTTCGACCTGCCCGTCGCGCACCTCGGCGCGGATGCGCGCGGCGTGCCCGTACTTGACCGCGTTGTCCACCAGATTGGAGAACAACCGGTGCATCGCCAGCGGCCGCAGCATCAGCACCGCGCCGCAGCCCTGCTCGAAGGCCACCGCATGGCCGGCCTCGGCCGCGTCCTCGGCCACGCTTTCCAGCAGCGAATCCAGATCGAGCGCGGCGCGTTGCTCGGCACTCTCGGCGCTGCGCGCCAGCTCCAGCCCTTCGCGGATCAGCGCCTGCATCGCGGCCAGGTCGGCGATCAGGCGCTCGCGCAGTGCGTCGTCGGCGACGTTTTCCAGTCGCAGCCGCAGCCGCGTGACCGGGGTCTGCAGATCGTGGGTGATCGCCGCCAGCATCTGCGTACGTTCGCCGAGGTGGCGTTGCAGGCGCTGCTGCATGGCGTTGAACGCCTCGGCCGCGCGCCGCACCTCCAGCGGCCCGGCCACCGGCAGCGGGTCACGCTGCAGGTCCTGTCCCAGCTCGGTGGCGGCGGCGGCCAGCCGTTGCAGCGGGGTGCTGGCGATACGCGCCACCACGTAGGCCAGCACCGCGATGGCCAGCGCCAGCAGCGACAGGAACAGCGGGTCGAACGCCGAGCCGGCGCTGCGCGCCACCGCCGGGTATTCCAGCGCCAGCCGCAGCGGCGTGCCGTCGCCCAGCTGCAGCTCCACCAGCCGGCAACGCGGCGGGGTGAAACCGGGGTCGCGTTCGCGCGGGTGGCGGTGCCCGCCGCGCTCGCGCGAGGGCATGAACTCCGGCAGCGGCGGCAGGCAGCTGCGGTAGCTGGTGGCGCGCACGCGCGCGGCGGCCACCGGCCCCTCGCGCCGGGCGAGGACGTCCATCAAGTCGCGGTCGTCGTCGCCGGTGCGGTAGTCGCCGCGCACCGCGCGCACGCTCGGCCCGCCCACCGCCAGCAACCGCGAACGCAGTTCCGGGTTGCCGTCGAGCAGGTTGACGAAGCCCTGCAGGCGGTCGGCGATGCGCGCCAGGTTCTGCCGCTCGAACTCCTGCGCGCGGCGCATCCCGGCCAGCGCGGTGGCGCCGATCGCCGCGGCCATCATCCCCAGCAGCAGGATCACGAACAGCCGCCCGGCCATCGACGACAGGAACCGCCGCAGCCGCGTCATTCCAGTTCCACCGCGCTGGCGAACACGTAGCCCTCGTTGCGCACGGTCTTGACCAGCCCGTCGCTGCCGCCGGCATCGCCCAGCTTCTGCCGCAGGCGGCTGACCTGCAGGTCGATGGCGCGGTCCTGCGCCTCGTAGCTGCGGCCGCTGCTCAGCGCCACCAGCTGTTCGCGCGAGAGCACCTTGTTGGCATGTGCGACGAACACCCGCAGCAGCCGGAACTCGGCGCCGGACAGCATCACCACGCGCCCGGCCGGATCGACCAGGTGGCGGCGCTCGAGGTCGAACACCCAGCCGGAGAACGTGGCCCGGCGCATCGCCAGCGGTTCCAGGTTGGCCGGCAGCGCCTCGGTCCGGCGCAGCACGTTGCGGATGCGCGCCAGCAGTTCGCGCGGCTCGAACGGCTTGGCCAGGTAGTCGTCGGCACCCATCTCCAGCCCGAGCACGCGGTCGATCGGTTCGGCGCGGGCGGTGAGCATGATCACCGGCGTGGACGAGCGCGCGCGCAGTTCGCGGCACAGCGCCAGCCCGTCCTCGCGCGGCAGGTTGAGGTCGAGCACGATCAGGTCGACGTGTTCGCGCGCCAGCGCCTGGCGCATCTGCGCGCCATCGGCGGCGGTGCTCACCGCGTAACCGGCGCGGCCGAGCTGCTCGGCCAGCAGGCCGCGGATGTCGCTGTCGTCGTCGACCACCAGCAGGCGGTGCATGGTTTGGGTTTCCTTCATGGCGCCAATGATCCCCGCTCGCGCGCCGGAATGCGCGCCCGCGCGTGTTTCGCACTGCATCGACCGCACCGCTTGATACACGGCGATACACCATACCCGCCCGCCGACACACGCCGACACATGCCGTGCGTTGTGGCCGCCGTGCGCGCCGGCCAGACTGTCGCCGACGCCGCATTCAGCGGCCCCGAGCGCGAGACCACCGTGAAGTTGCCCCTGCCCAAGACCCGCCGCAACCGCCTCCTGCTGGCCGCCGCCCTGCTCGTGGCGGTCGCCGCCGCCCTCTACTGGGGCCTGCGCAAGCCGGCCGCGCCCTCGCTGGCGACCTCGCCGGTGACCCGCGGCAACCTGGAGCAGACCGTGGACGCCACCGGCGTGATCGACGCCTACACGCTGGTCAGCGTCGGCGCCCAGGCCTCGGGCCAGATCAAGTCGCTGAAGGTGCAACTGGGCGACGTGGTCAAGCAGGGCGACCTGATCGCCGAGATCGATTCCACCACCCAGCAGAACAGCCTGATGAACGCCGAGGCGGCGCTGGAGAACATCCGCGCCCAGCGCGCGGTGCAGCAGGCCACGCTGCGCGAGGCCGAGCTGGCGTTCGCTCGGCAGAAGCAGATGCTGGCCGACGAGGCCACCTCGCGCGCCGAGTACGAAAGCGCCGAGGCCAAGCTGGCCACCGCGCGGGCGCAGCTGCGCGCACTCGACGCGCAGACCCGGCAGCGCGAAACCGAGCTGGGCACCGCCCGCGCCAACCTCGGCTACACCCGCATCACCGCGCCGATCGACGGCACCGTGGTGGCGGTGGTGGCCGAGGAAGGCCGCACCGTCAACGCCAACCAGTCGGCGCCGACCATCGTCAAGCTGGCACGGCTGGACCTGGTGACGGTCAACGCCGAGATTTCCGAGGCCGACGTGGTCAAGGTCAAGGCGGGCATGCCGGTGTACTTCACCATCCTCGGCAACCCGGACCACCGCTACGAAGCGAAACTGCGCACGGTGAACCCGGCGCCGGCCTCGATCAGCTCGGACAGCACCAGCAGCAGCTCGTCCTCGTCCAGCTCCAGCTCGGCGGTCTACTACAACGCGCTGTTCGACGTGGAGAACCCGGACGGCACCCTGCGCATCGACATGACCGCGCAGGTGTCGGTACTGCTGGCGCAGGCCAGGGACGCATTGCTGATCCCCACCGTCGCGCTCGGCCCCAAGGTGCCCGAGGGCGGCCCCGGCCGTGCCGAAGGCGACGCCCCGCGCCAGCGCGGCAACGGCAACGCGGCACGCGCGCAGGGCGACGGCGCGCAGCGCCCGCGCCGCCAGCAGCCCGATGCGGCCGCGCTGGCCGCCAGCAACAGCTACATCGTGCGTGTGGTCGGCAAGGACGGCCAGCCCGAGCCGCGCCGGATCAAGGCCGGCCTGAACAACGGCTCCAGCGTCGAGGTGCTCGAAGGCCTGGCCGAGGGCGACCTGGTGGTGGTCGGCGAAGTGACCGACGCCGAGCGCGCCAGCGCCCGCAGCACCATGCGCGGGCCGATGATGATGGGCGGCCCGCGCCGATGAACCAGCCGCTGCTGCAACTGCGCGACCTGCGCCGCGAGTTCCCGGCCGGCGAGGACACCATCGCCGTACTCAAGGACGTCAACCTCGACATCCATGCCGGCGAGATGGTCGCCATCGTCGGCCAATCCGGCTCGGGCAAGTCCACGCTGATGAACATCCTCGGCTGCCTGGACCGCCCCACCGTCGGTTCCTACAAGGTGGCCGGGCGCGAGACCGGGCGGATGGAGCCGGACGAACTGGCCGAACTGCGCCGCGAGCACTTCGGCTTCATCTTCCAGCGCTACCACCTGCTCGGCGACCTCGACGCGCGCGGCAACGTGGAAGTGCCGGCGGTCTATGCCGGCACCCCGGCGGCGGCACGGCGCCAGCGCGTCGAGGCGCTGCTGGCGCGGCTGGGGCTGGACGAGCGCATGGACCACAAGCCCGGCCAGCTGTCCGGCGGCCAGCAGCAGCGCGTGTCGATCGCGCGCGCGCTGATGAACGGCGGCGAGGTGATCCTGGCCGACGAGCCCACCGGCGCGCTGGACAGCGCCTCCGGCGAGGAAGTGATGAAGATCCTCGGCGAGCTGCACGCCGAGGGCCACACCATCATCATCGTCACCCACGACATGCACGTGGCCGAGCACGCCCAGCGCATCATCGAGATCCACGACGGCGAAATCGTCGCCGACCGCCGCAACGACAAGGCCGCCGGGTTCCAGCCGCGACAGCGCGTGGCGCCGCCGAAGACCGGCGGCAGCGCCTTCCAGGCCGCGCGCGACCGCTTCCTCGAAGCCTTCCGCATGGCCCTGCTGGCGATGAACGCGCACCGCCTGCGCACCTTCCTGACCATGCTCGGCATCATCATCGGCATCGCCTCGGTGGTGTCGGTGGTGGCGATGGGCAACGGCTCGCAGCAGCAGATCCTGCAGAACATCAGCGCGCTGGGCACCAACACCATCGACGTGTACCCCGGCCGCGGCTTCGGCGACATGCGCTCGGGCCGGGTGCAGACGCTCAAGGGCAGCGACGCCGACGCGCTGGCCACGCAGAGCTACATCGACAGCGCCACCCCCAGCGTGTCCAGTTCGGTGACCGCGCGGGTCGGCAACAAGGCCGCCTCGGCGCAGGTCAGCGGCATCGGCGAGCAGTATTTCCGGGTCAAGGGCATGACCCTGGTGTCCGGCCGCTACTTCGACGCCGGCGAGGTCAAGGCGCTGGCGCAGGTGGTGGTGATCGACGAGAACACCGCCAGCCAGCTGTTCGGCGGCGACGACCCGCTGGGCCAGGTGGTGCTGCTGGGCAACGTGCCGGCGCGGGTGATCGGCATCGCCAAGCGCCAGTCGATGGGCTTCGGCGGCAGCACCAGCCTCAACGTGTGGGTGCCCTACACCACGGTGATGGCGCGCATGCTCGGCCAGAGCTACCTCAGCAGCATCACCCTGCGGGTCAAGGACGACACGCCGATGGACGCGGCGCAGTCGGCCATCACCCGGCTGCTGACCCTGCGCCACGGCACCGAGGATTTCTTCCTCAGCAACACCGCCGAGATCCGCGAGACCATCGAGTCCACCACCCGCACCATGACCCTGCTGATCGGCGCCATCGCCGCCATCGCGCTGGTGGTGGGCGGCATCGGCGTGATGAACATCATGCTGGTGTCGGTGACCGAGCGTACCCGCGAGATCGGCGTGCGCATGGCCGTGGGCGCGCGCCAGAGCGACATCCGCCAGCAGTTCCTGATCGAGGCGGTGCTGGTGTGCCTGCTCGGCGGCGTGCTCGGCATCGCCCTGGCGCTGGGCATCGGCTGGGCGTTCAAGAGCTTCGGCGCCAGCTTCACCCTGCTGTTCTCCACCGGCTCGATCGTCGCCGCCTTCGCCTGCTCGACCCTGATCGGCGTGGCGTTCGGTTTCCTGCCGGCCCGCAACGCCGCCCAGCTCGACCCGGTCGAGGCATTGGCCCGCGAATGAAGATGACCATGAACCGTTCCTTCCGTCCCCTGCTGCTCTCCGCCGCCCTCGCCGTGCTGGTGGCCGGCTGCGCCACCACGCCCAGCGCCGACCCGGCCGCCGACCTGCGGGTGCCCGCCGGCTACGGCCGCGGCGATGCCGCCGCCAACGCGCCGGTGCAGGCCATCGAGCGCGACCTCACCGCACCGCCGGCCGACGTCCGCGCCGATGCGTGGTGGCAGGGTTTCGCCGACCCGCGGCTGGACCGGCTGGTCGAGCGCGTGCTCGACCGCAACACCGACATGGCCTCGGCCGGGCTGAAGCTGGAGCGCGCCCGCGCGCAGGCCGGGCTGGCTGGCGCCGAGCTGTGGCCGCAGGCCTCCGGCTCGGCCAGCGCCAACGGCAGCCGCGCCATCGACAGCGGCGACGACTGGTCGCGCAACCACAGCGCCAGCGTGTCGCTGGGCTGGGAACTGGACCTGTGGGGCAAGCTGCGCGGCCAGCGCGACATCGCCCGCTGGGAAGCGCAGGCCACCGCGCAGGACCTCCAGAACACCGTGCTCAGCCTGATCGGACAGAGCTGCGAGCTGTACTGGCAGCTGGCCTACCTCAACCAGGCCATCGCCAGCGGCCAGGCCAACCTGGAGCGGCTGGAGCGCACCGCCGCGCTGGTGCAATCGCAGTTCGACGCCGGCGCGGTGTCGCGGCTGGAGGTGCGGCAGGCGCGGCAGAACATCGAGAGCCAGCGCGCCGCGCAGGCGCAGCTGGAACAGCAGCGGGTGGAAACCCGCAACGCCCTGACCGTGCTGCTGGATGGCCAGCCGTGGCCGCTGGCCGACGAACCGCAGGACCTGCTCGTCACCCACAGCCCGGCCGTGGCCGAAGGCCTGCCGGCCGAGCTGCTGGCGCGCCGTCCCGACCTGCGCGCGGCCGAACTGCGGCTGCGGCAGTCGCTGGCCAACATCAAGGTCACCGCCACCAGCTACTACCCCAGCCTGAGCCTGACCGGCTCGGTCGGCAGCTCCGCGCCCTCGCTCGGCGACGTGCTGCGCAACCCGGTGGCGACGCTGGGCGCCGGCCTGAGCCTGCCGTTCCTGAAGTTCCGGCAGATGCAGCTGAACATCGACTCGGCCGACCTGTCCTACCAGATCGCCGCCAACGACTTCCGCAAGACGCTGCACACCGCCCTGTCGGAAGTGGACAACGCCCTGTCCGCGCGCGAGCGGCTGGCCGAGCAGGTCGCCGCGGCACAGGCCTCGCACGACGAGGCCGTGGAAATCGCCCGCCTGTACGAAGTGCGCTACCGCGCAGGCGCCACCGACCTGCGCACCTGGCTGGAAGCACAGCAGACCCGCCGCAACGCCGAACTGTCGCTGGCGCAGGCCCGCCGCAGCCAACTGGTCAACGACGTGACCCTCTACAAGGCGCTGGGCGGTGGCGCCTGAGTAGCACACCATGGGAGCGTGCCTTGGTGCGCGATGGGACATCACCGGTACATCTCAGCAGAAACCCCTTCCCGATGGGAACGGGCGATGGTGCGCAGTGCTCTCTACATGGCGACGGTCGTGGCTATGCGGCACGACCCGGTCATCCGGGCCTGTTACGAGTGGCCGATGGCGGCAGGGCGACAGCGGGCCATCACAAAGCCGAAGGGCCCCTGTCTCTCATGACCTGCGGGCAACCCACCCCTTGAAGGTGAATGCGCAATAGAAAAGGACGATGTCCGTGAATCCGGCCTCGCGCAGCAAATCGGCGTCCTGCTCGGGCGAGAGCACGGGCAATCGCTCCTTGATTGCCATGCTGCCTTCGGCCTGCACCGCAGGCATGCCAGACGCGGCCGCGAATGCCGCATTGCGCGCGAGCCACCGGTCTCCGGCAGCACCTCCAATGGGAAAGCTGTGATGCGCGACGACAAGGGACGCCCCGGGCTTGAGCCGCATAAATATTTGCTTCAAGGTCTGCAGGCGTTCAACTGGCGGCAGGAAATGCAGCGTCAGCAGGCAGACCGCGCCATCGAAAGGCGCCTTGGGCGCACTATCGATATAGCCTTCGTGCAGGCGCACGCGCGGCATCAGTGATCCCAGAGTCATGCGGGCCAGGTCGAGCATGCGAGCGGATGGATCGATGCCGTCGAAGTGCCAACCTGGCTGCATCTCGGCAATGGCCTTCAATTCCATCCCACCACCGGCGCCGAGCACCAGGATGCGTGCGTCGGCAGGCGCGTGCTCGGCCAGCAGCACGCCCGCCATCCGGTGCAGGTCCCGAAGGCCCGGTACGATCTTCGCAGTCCTCTCTGCATAGCCCGATACAGCAGCCGGGTCGGAGAACAGCGTCATCGAACACGGCCTTCGGCTTGCACGGGAACGATGGTTTCGGGCCAAAGCAGCGAACGATGGACCTGGGCACCTGCCATGGCACCGTTGCCCACGGCCAGCGACACCGAATGGGGTGCCCGCGCCACGTCACCGCAGGCAAATACCCCACTCACCGAGGTCCTGCTCTCGGCATCGGTGAGGATCTGCATGCCCATGGGCGTCTCTTCCAACACGCAGCCCATTGCCTCGACCAGAGAACCAGAAGGAGAAGTGCGTGTCGCTGTAAACAGGCCAGCAAATCGAAGTAGACGCCCGTCGGCCAGCATCACGTCGGCATGCCCCTCGATTCTGTCAATGGCTGTCTCCTCGATCATTACGCCCCGGCGCCCCAGGGTGGACCTGACCTCTTGACTCAGTTCCACAGCGCCATTGACGAGCAGGGTCACACTGCCCCAATCGGTCAGCAGTTCGGCCTGGTGGATGGACATCGGGCCCGTACCGACAATGCCAATGCAGCCTCGGCCGAGTTCGTATCCATGGCAGTAGGGACAATGGAAGATCGCCGTGCCCCAACGCTCGGCGAGGCCCTCGACTGCGGGCAACTGATCGGCTACGCCGGTGGCCAGCAAGATGCGGCGGCCTCGGTACGCTCCGCCGTCAGACGTCTTGACGGTGAATTCATCCACCTGCCCCGTAACGGCTTCGACCCGGCCTTCAAGCCAGCTCAGTGTCGGATAGGCCCCCAGTTGGCGGCGGGCGCTCGCTGCGATCTCGCCGGGGGGGACGCCATCCTGACCGAGAAACCCGTGCGAATGGCGGGCGAAGCGGTTGCGCCGCTCGCCCGCATCGATCACCAGCACGGACCTGCGCGCACGCACCAGTTGCAGGGCTGCGGCCATTCCCGCATAGCTTCCACCGATGACGATGACATCGTGGCGCATGGTCACCCCCTTTTGCGTCGTGCCGCCGCATGCCGGCGCGCAAAGTCAGCGGCCAGATCGGCGAGGGTGATTTCCGAGAACCGCTTCAGCAGCAGCGCCTCGGCTTCGGCAATAGTGCCTTCGAGCGCGGCATTCACCACCTGCTCGACCAGGCACTCCGGTGCCTCGTTGCGGTTGCCGATGGCAAACATGGCCGGCTCGCCCAGTGCTTCGTGCAACTGGCGAAGGGTGACGGAGCCAAGGTCGGCATGGATGCGCCATCCACCCGCGTGGCCTCGATCCGAAGTCACGATACCTGCCTCCCGCAGATACCCCATGGTGCGCCGGACGACGACCGGGTTGGTGCCCAGGCATTGGGCCAGGGCGTCGGAAGTGATCGGCCCCTCCTGCTCGGCCATGTGCAGCAGCGCGTGCAGGACGGACGACAGGCGGCTGTCGCGTTTCATGTAACTAACGATGTTTCATATCGAAGTACATGTCAAGTCCGATCTGGACCGTGGACTCCGTCAAGCCGACTGCGCTTGATACTCGGGACAACTGTCCGTGCCTCCAGAATCAAATGGCCTGGAAATCCACGATCACTTCGCCCAGCCCAGATCCGGCTCGGCGTGGTAGTCGATACCCATCGCATCCAGATGCGGATGCAGCGCGCCCATGCGCTGCACGAAGCCGGCGTAACCGCGCTGCCCGGCCGGGCTCCACGCCAGTTCCGCGGTCGCCGCCAGCCGCGGCCACAGCCGGTTGTCCGCCGCCGCGTCGGTGCGCACCAGCTCCGTCCACAGCGCCGCCTCGATGCCCACCGCGGTCGTGAATGGCGCCGGGTCGAAGCCATAGAGCCGCGCCAGTGGCACGCCCTCCTTGCGGCACCAGTCGTAGGTTTCGGGCTGGCCGGCGTAATTGCCGTGGTCGATGTAGAAATACGAGCACGGCGACAGGATCAGCGGGTGTCCCTTCGCCACCGCCGCACTGATGTCGTAACCATCATTCCAGAGCTGAAACACCACGTCGGGGTTGGTATCGGCCACCGCCCCCTCTTCCCACGCGATGGCGGTGCGCCCCATTTCCTCCACCATCGCCGCGGTGCGGGCCACGAAGTCGGCATACAGCGGGTGCTTGATCTCGTCGCCGCCGATGTGGATTTCCTTGGACGGGAAAACCGCCAGCACCTCTTCCAGCACGTTGCGGACGAAGGGATACACCACCTCCGGCTTGTCCAGGCACAGCACGCTGAAACCCACTTCCAGCCCCGAATAGGGCGACAGGTTCTCCACGTCGTCGCAGGCCAGCTCGTTGTACGAGGCCAGCGCCGCCTGCACGTGGCCGGGCATGTCGATCTCCGGCACGAGGGTGATACCGCGCGCCTGCGCGTAGGCCACCAACTCCCGCAATTCCTCCTGCGTGTAGAAGCCGCTGCGGCCGCCCTTGACCGCGCTGGCGCCACCGATCTCCACCAGCTTCGGGTAGCGCTTGATCTCGATGCGCCAACCCTGGTCGTCGGTCAGGTGCAGGTGCAGCCGGTTCAACTTGAAGAAGGCCATGCGGTCGATGGTCTTTTGCAGGTATTCGACCGGCAGGAAGCTGCGCGCCACGTCCAGCGAAAGGCCGCGCCAGCGATAGGCCGGAACGTCGGTGATCGTGACGTGCGGCAGCGCGTAATCCGCCTGCGCTCGTGCCGGCAGCAGTTGGCGCAGGCTCTGCACCGCATGCAGCAGGCCGACATCGGTCTGCGCGCCCATGCGGATGTCGTCGGCCACCACCAGCCGGTAGCCCTCCTCACCCAGCGCTGCATCCTCCACCAATTGCAGGTGGATGCGCGTCGCCGCCGCAGCGTCGCTGGCGATGCCCAGCCCCGCCAGCGCCTCGGTCAATGCGCGCTTCGCGTCGGGCGCGGCCTCGGCCGCATCCACCGCCACCGCGCCTGAAATCCGCAATTCGCCGGGCTGCGTTTCCACCGACTGCGGCACCGGCACGAGATGCAACGGCGCGGCGGCGGCCTGCGACGACGGGCCACACGCGATGCTCGCGACGGCGAGCAGGCAGGCCAGCAGGGTTTCAGGCTTGATCGGCGATTTCATCTCGGCAGGCAATCCGGTCGAAGGAGTCGCAGGCATTCTGCATGGCCCCGGCCGACCCCACCACCCGAATCACCCGCGGCAGGCCAAGCCGCCTTGCCGTGCTGGACGAAACACCGGCAAATCTCACCTACAAGGTCCGCGTGACGTCGGCGCCACGCCCGGCGAGGAAACCCGCGGCTTCCTGCTGCTGCGCGGTCGAAAGCGCATGGACGACCACCGCGCCGCCGCCGGCCGCGATCGCCTTGCGCACGGCCTGGATGTAGCGATCGTGATCCGGACGCAATGCCACCAGCCCGCCCAGGAACAGGCCACCGATCGCCCCGTACAACACCCACCAGCCGCCCGCGGCCCACGGCGAACTCTCCACGTACGGCACGCCCGCCCACATCATCGCCGCGAACACCAGGCCGCCCACCACCGCGCCGAGCAGGCACAGCTTGAGGTGCGCAAGCACGATCGTGCGCCAGATGCCGCCGCCTTCCGGCTCCAGCTTGATGTCGACGTCGCGGGTGTCCGCGGTGATCACCTTCACCTGCGCGGGCTGGAAGCCCAGTTGTTCGACCAGCTCCACCGCCGCCGCCCGCGCCGATGCCGGCACCGGGAAGACCGCGGCCAGCTTGCTGTTGGACACCTCACCGGTAATGGGATTGTCGGACATGGCCAACTCCTGCTACTCGGGATTGCCCTCCGTTTAGCAGTTCCACGGTGGAAAACACGTGAGACGGCATGCCCGTTCGCAACGCGTCGTTCACAGGGCGACCGGTTTTTCAGCTTCCTTCCGCCGAAAAAACGGCAGGACAGCCGTCTTTCACGGCGAAGCCACCCAAAGGGTGACGCACGAGGATGTGCGTCATGAAAAAACGCACACGCCCAATGACTGGCTCTTGGCCCGGTACATGGCCGCGTCCGCGGCGCGCAGGTAGTCATCGATGGTAGCCAGGCCGGATTCGCTGCTGACCAGCCCGATGCTCGCGCCGCTGGTCACGGTGTGCGCGCCGATCTCGTAGGGCACCGCGAGGGCGACGGCAATCTGCCGGGCACGGTCGGCGGCTTCGGCCGGATCGATGGATTCGAGCAGCACGTTGAACTCGTCGCCGCTCATGCGCGCGACCAGATCGACCGTGCGCACGCAGGATTCGAGCCGGCGCGCCACCTGTTGCAACAACTGGTCGCCCACATGGTGCCCCAGGGTGTCGTTGACGGTCTTGAACCGGTTGAGGTCCAGCAGCAGCACCGCGAACATCGTGGTGCCACCGCGTGCCGGCACCTCATCGCCTTTCGCGGCCTCGTTCCGGTGCAGCGCAATGGCATGCGCGAGGCGGTCGCGGAACAACGGCCGGCCGGGCAGGTTGGTCAGGGCATCGTAGGAACTGCCGCGTTCGGCCAGGTCGCTCAGCGAGCCCGCCATGCGCACGGCGACGCCGTCCTCGAACTCGGCGACCCCGCGCCAGTTGACCCACACCAGCCGCCCCGAGCGGTGGAACGCGCGGAAATCCACCGAAAAGTTCGGGCTGTCCCCCGACAGGTGCCTGCGGTAGGCGGCCTGCACGCGCCCGCGGTCATCGGGATCGATCAGTTGCTGGAGGAAATGCCAGCCCCCGTCGTGCACGTGGTGGGTGCCGCCCAACCCGACGATCTCGTGGAAGCGCTCGGACGCATGCAGCGCATCCGTCCGCAGGTCCCAATCCCAGATGCCGTCGTTGGAGCCGCGGGTGGCGAGCGAATAGCGGTTGTCGGAGCGCAGCAGCTCCAGCTCCGTGTTCTTCTGCCGGGTCACATCGATCATCAGGCCGATCATGCGGTTCGGCCGCCCCGGCTCGACTACCGCGCGGCACAGGTCACGCACCCACACCACCTTGCCGGACTTGGCGATCAGCCGGTAACTCATCTCGTAGGCATGGCTGTGCGTGGCGTTGTACGCGGCATCGTCGATGACCAGGGCTTCGGGCAGGTCGTCGGGATGCACGCGCGAGCGCCAGAACCCCGGATCGGAACGCCATTCCTCCACCGTGTAGCCGAACAGCCGCTCGACCTGCGGACTCAGGAAGGTATTGCCCACGCCGCGCTCGGCTTCCCAGACGACGCCATCGATGGTTTCCAGCAGGCGCAGGAAGCGCTGGCGCACCTCCACCAGCACCTGCTCGGTGACCTCGGTGATCTCGATCAGCACGCCCTGGCGGCTGATCACCCGCTCCGCCGCATCCAGCTCCGGGTGGAGCTGCAGGCGCATCCAGCGATAGTCCGCGTCGGCGAAGCGCAGCCGGAACACCGGCATGCCCGAGCGCAGGGTGCCGACGTCGTCGGGATGCACGAATTCAAGCAGGGAACGGCCGAGCGCTCTCTCCACTGGATAGCCGGTGAGCGTGTGCCAAGCCGGATTCAGGTAGGTAATTTCCCACAGCGCATCCGTTTGCACCACCGCCTCGGGCAGGAGTTGCAGCAGGTGTGCGGAGGGCGTGGAAGTGGTGGGCATGCGGGATTATGGTCATCGAAGCATGATCGTCCAGTCCAACATGGCGGCGAGCATGAATGACGTGACTGTCACATTTCGGCGAAATGGGAACAGGTCATGCCCTCTTTGGTACAACGCTTTGCAGGCGTGTGGCTCGCGCGCCCATCAGCCGAACCACACTCCTGCAATCGACTGAGTGAACCTGATCCCGTTTTTGTCGACAATGGGCAAGCCATTTTGTTACCCCCTTGCTCAAAGCGGCTTATCTAGCAATTTCACAGGCACATGGTACATGCGACGCAAGAACTCCTTCGCATCGCGCCGTCCCTTAAACGCGCGCTTTAGATTTCTCTCCATGCGCCGCACACGATCACTCATCACTTTCATTCGATCGACTTCGTGGCCGATGCCAAGCTTCACGGGCAGAGGTAAAGCCTCCCCGAATTTCTCAATCATTTCATCGAATCGCAGCTGGCCGCCCGACGCCTGATAAGCCGTATTAAGCAGAAACATCTTGATGGCCGTTCGATCTGTGTTCTCAGCATTTTCAGCATCAAACAGCGCTTCCTCAAGCCCTGCGCGAAAGTGCCGGTAGCCATATTGGGTCCTAAAGGTGACAGCCAATACGCCGAGAACCTGCAGTGTCGGCAGAGCGGATAGCACGCTCCCGGACTTGGGATCGATGGCTTCTAGGAACAACGAACATGCCTCCTCAACGACCTCTGACAAAGCCCCTTTTGCAACGTCTGTCGGCGTCATATACCCAGCCAACAACACATTACCGAAGTTAAGCACTCGCATGATGCGTTGCGAGTCATCCGTGAGCACCAACGACGCCAACGACTGGATAAGATCAGGGCAGTCCCTCTCAATACCAGCGAGAAAGTAGTAAGAATTGATCCAGTACGGTGAAAACACTTCAGGCCTAAGTTCCACGCTCCCCTTTCGCTTTAGGCCCTTGGCGTAGAAGAATTCGCAAAAAGCTCTGTGCCGAAAGCCAACCACATCCGTATCTGTGCGCGAGTAGAGAATAGAATTCCGATTGCACATGCGCTCGATAACAATATTGACGTCCAATTCGAGGTTGCGCTTTGCGCAGTAATCACGAATCCAAGTCTCCAGCTCGCATCGACCAACATCGGTCAACTGGTTATCCAAGAGATACTGAGACAGCCAAATCAGCGACTCGACGATGACTTCGTACTCTTGCTGCGACCGCAAGCCCTTGGATATCTCCCATCGGCCGAGCACTAATTCGGTATATTTTTGAAACAGTTCTGTCAGATTCGACGGCAAATCCTGCTGATTTTCTGCAATCAGCCTACCTAGCAAGATGTACGCAATCGGATTCCCTTCCAATGCTCTCAGAAGAAGGCTGTCGTTTAGGTCAGCAGTCAATTTGCTTTTGCGATCGAGTTGGCCTGCTACCTTGGTGAGAAAGGACAAGGCTCGCGCACCCTTCAGCGGCTCGATGAGAAAGATGTCTAGCGAATGCACCTTGCTACCGAGCACAGAAACTTCATCAAAGGTGCGAGAGAGCAGGATGATGCTGAAATTTGAGGTAGCCGCGCTCTGCATCCAACTAGCAATGGCCTTCGAGCGAGCTGCATCCGGGATGTCAACTTCATCGAATCCATCCAGGAAGATCAACACCTTTGTTGCAGTGTCGATCCCCACTTGTTTACGCACATCGTCGGCAAGCTCTGCGAGCTTTTGGTCTGATGCATCGGTATAGTCTCTGGCATGCGCGATCGTAGGCACGACATCCCCATCAGAGTAGCTCCCTGATCGCAAGATGCGCTTTGAAAGTTCGCGCGCGAGACGAGATTTGCCGCCACCCGCTCCAGCCTCGACTATAGATAGCTGAGAACGAATGGCTGTCCGCAGCAAATCATCGAACGATTGGACAGCCCGGGAATTCTTAGCGTTGCCGTACGCGTCGAAATCTTTCTTCAGTATTCTCGGCTCGACGTAGAAGTTGTCCATCCCCGGCACTACTAGGGACCGTTGATCGTCCGCTTCGAGCGCTAACAGCGACTGCTCCGCGTAATCCTGCAACGCCGGCGAGGTACTGGTGAATGCGTCAGGAGCGAATCGATCGATATATGTGGCCAAGTCTTGGCTGGGGATAAACTCGATCTTGCGATCCGCGTAAAGGTGAGAGATCAATTCGCGTGCATTACGCGTAATTTCATGACTCGAAACTACCCACACTTCGCGAATTTGCATCTCGGTGCCATCGGCAGCCTTTCGGGGAACAAAACACTCTTTGATCTGGCGCTCGATTTCGGTGGTGTTCTGCTTAATCGAATCAACCTTGACGACTACACCGATGTGCGTTGTTCGAAGTAGTGCGGGATCATGCCGATAAAGAATGAAATCAGCCCCCATCTCATGGTTGCCCTGATTGTAATGCACTCGCTCGATCCCAGGCATCTTCCGGAATAGCACATTCAAGATCGGATGCAGATCTTTGACCTCGTCTTTCAGATCACGGAGATGCTCGACAGTCTGCTTGCCGCTTGGAATAAACACGTAGACACCCCCTTAAAAATTGAAGCCCGCTTTCGCGGACTCCACGTGACTCACATATTCCGCCTATACTCCCCACCCACCTCATACAACGCATGGCTGATCTGCCCCAGCGAATGCGTCTTCACCGCCTCCACCAGCGATTCAAACACATTCCGCCGTTCCCGCGCAGTGGCCTGTAGCGCTTTCAGCCCATCGGCAGCATAGCCGTTGCGGCTGCGCTGGTAGCCGGCCACGTTGTCGATCTGCTGCCCCTTCTCATCCTCGGTCGAGCGGATCAGCTCGATCTCGGCAGCCACCTCGCCGGCGTGTTCCTTCGGCAAGAACATGTTGACGCCCACCAGCGGCAGGCTGCCATCGTGCTTCTTGTGTTCGTAATACAGGCTTTCTTCCTGGATCTTGCCACGCTGGTACATGGTGTCCATCGCGCCGAGCACGCCGCCGCGCTCGCTGATCGCCTCGAATTCCTTGTACACCGCCTCTTCCACGATGTCGGTCAGCTTGTCCACGATGAAGCTGCCCTGCCACGGGTTCTCGCAGAAGTTCAGCCCCAGCTCCTTGTTGATGATCATCTGGATCGCCACCGCGCGGCGCACGCTTTCCTCGGTCGGCGTGGTGATGGCCTCGTCGTAGGCGTTGGTGTGCAGGCTGTTGCAGTTGTCGAACAGGGCGTACAGCGCCTGCAAGGTGGTACGGATGTCGTTGAACTGGATTTCCTGCGCGTGCAGCGAGCGGCCGGAAGTCTGGATGTGGTACTTCATCATCTGGCTGCGCTCGTTGGCGCCGTAGCGCTCGCGCATTGCGCGCGCCCAGATGCGGCGGGCGACGCGGCCGATGACGGTGTATTCCGGGTCCATGCCGTTGGAGAAGAAGAACGACAGGTTCGGCGCGAAGTCGTCGATCTTCATCCCGCGCGCGAGGTAGTACTCGACGATGGTGAAGCCGTTGCTCAGGGTGAAGGCCAGCTGGCTGATCGGGTTCGCCCCGGCCTCGGCGATGTGGTAGCCAGAGATCGACACCGAGTAGAAATTGCGGACGCCGTTGTCCACGAAATACTGCTGGATGTCGCCCATCATGCGCAGCGCGAACTCGGTGGAGAAGATGCAGGTGTTCTGCGCCTGGTCCTCCTTGAGGATGTCGGCCTGCACCGTGCCGCGCACGGTGCGCAGGGTTTCGGCCTTGATCCGCGCGTAGGTGTCCGCGTCCAGCAACTGGTCGCCGGTGACGCCAAGCAGGCCGAGGCCGAGGCCATCGTTGGTCGGCGGCAGTTCGCCGTGATACTGCGGGCGCTGGCGGCCTTCGAACAGCTTGGTGATCTTGTTTTCCGCCTCGGCCCAGCGCGTCGGGTCGGCCTTCAGGTATTTCTCCACCTGCTGGTCGATGGCGGTGTTCATGAACATCGCCAGGATCATCGGCGCCGGGCCGTTGATGGTCATCGACACCGAGGTGGTCGGCGCGCACAGGTCGAAGCCGGAGTACAGCTTCTTCATGTCGTCCAGGGTGGGGATGTTGACCCCGGAGTTGCCGATCTTGCCGTAGATGTCCGGGCGCGGCGCCGGGTCCTCGCCGTACAGGGTCACGCTGTCGAAGGCGGTGGACAGGCGCGCGGCCGGCTGGCCGACGCTCAGGTAATGGAAGCGGCGGTTGGTACGCTCGGGCGTGCCCTCGCCGGCGAACATGCGGATCGGATCCTCGCCGCTGCGGCGGTACGGGTACACGCCGCCGGTATACGGGTAGGAACCGGGCAGGTTTTCCTTCTGCAGGAACACCAGCAGTTCGCCCCAGCTGCGGTAGGTGGGCGCGGCGATCTTGGGAATCTGCTGGTGGCTCAGCGATTGCCGGTAGTTCTCCACGCGGATGGTCTTGCCGCGCACCTGGTATTCGTTGACCTCGTCGGTGATCGACTTCAGCCGCGCCGGCCATTCGCGCAGCAGGCGCAGGGCCTCCGAATCCAGCGACTGCACCGCGTCGTTGTAGCGCTGGCGCAGGGTGCGCAGGCTGGTGTCGGCGGCCGCGTCGGTCAGGGCATCGGCCGGATACAGGTCCAGCGCGGCCGGCAGCGCGGCATCACCCAGCTCCTTCAGCGCCTGCCAGCAGCCCTGCGCGCGCTCGGCCACGTCGGCCTGCGATTCGATGCGGGCGTTGATGGCGCGGCCCTGCTCGGCGATCTCCGCCAGGTAGCGCACGCGGCTGCCGGGAATCAGCACGGTGGCGCGCGGTTCCTTCAGCGTGGTATCGATGGCCGGGACGAAATCGCAATGCCCCTCCCCTCCCGCTTCCCCGTTCCCGATTCCCCGCTTTTCGCGCAGCAGCCGGCACAGGTTGGCGAACATCCAGCTGATGCCGGGATCGTTGAACTGCGAGGCGATGGTCGGGTAGACCGGCACGTCCTCGTCCTTCATCGCGAACGCCACGCGGTTGCGCTTCCACTGCTTACGCACGTCGCGCAGCGCGTCCTCGGCGCCGCGCTTGTCGAACTTGTTGAGCACCACCAGCTCGGCGTAATCGAGCATGTCGATCTTTTCCAGCTGGCTCGGCGCGCCGAAGTCGCTGGTCATCACGTACATGGGGAAATCGACCAGGTCGACGATTTCCGAGTCGCTCTGGCCGATGCCGGCGGTCTCGACGATGACCAGGTCGTAGGCCAGCGAGCGGAGGAAGGCGATGCAGTCGCGCAGCACGGTGTTGATCGCCGCGTGCTGGCGGCGGGTGGCCATCGAGCGCATGTACACGCGCGGGCTGCGCAGCGAGTTCATGCGGATACGGTCGCCCAGCAGCGCGCCGCCGGTGCGGCGGCGGGTCGGGTCGACCGACACCACCGCGATGCGCATCTGCGGGAAGCTGGCCAGGAAGCGGTTGAGCAGTTCGTCGGTGACGCTGGACTTGCCGGCGCCACCGGTGCCGGTGACGCCGATGACGGGGGCGAGCCGGGAATGGGGAACGGGGAACGGGGAATCGCCGTCCGCCCTGGCCCAGTGTTTGCGCAGCTTCTCGAGTTCGGCATCGCTGAAGCGCCCGTCCTCCAGCGCACTGAGCATGCGGCCGATGCCGATTTCGTCATTGATGTCGGGTTTGGCGGAAACCTCGCGTTCCCCGTTCCCGATTCCCCGTTCCCGCGCGCCATCGGCGCGCTTCACCACGTCCTCGATCATCTCCACCAGCCCCATCTTCATGCCGTCGTTGGGGTGGTAGATGCGCTCGACGCCGTAGTCCTGCAGTTCGCGGATCTCTTCCGGGGTGATGGTGCCGCCGCCGCCGCCAAACACGCGGACATGGCCGGCGCCGCGCTCGCGCAGCATGTCCACCATGTACTTGAAGTACTCGACGTGGCCGCCCTGGTAGGACGACAGCGCAATGGCGTCGGCGTCCTCCTGCAGCGCCGCGCGCACCACGTCCTCCACCGAGCGGTTGTGGCCCAGGTGGATCACCTCCGCGCCCTGCGCCTGGATCAGCCGGCGCATGATGTTGATGGCCGCGTCGTGGCCGTCGAACAGGCTGGCGGCAGTGACGAAGCGCAGCGGGCTGGCCTCCGGTTGGGTCTGCGGAAGGTGGGGGGCGGGAGTACTCATGGGCCGTGCGACATCTCGGTTTCTGTTGAAACCGATGATAGGGCCGCGGGCCGCGCAGGTCAGGTTGCAGCGCAGCGTGACCGCGGCCCGCCCTTCCCCTCCGCGCGGCGGGGCGATGTGAACATGCGCTGGCCGCCGAATGCATTAGAATGTCGCCCACGCGACCCGTCACCCCCAGGACGAAGTCGCATTTTTGTTTTCTGGACCGCCAGTTGCCTGCAGGATCACGGACGTTGTCGCAGTAACGCCCATCGGAGCTTCCATGCTTTTCGAAACCCTCGCCACTTCCGGCCACGAACAGGTCGTGTTCTGCCACAACCGCGAAGCCGGCCTGAAGGCGATCATCGCCGTCCACAACACCACCCTCGGCCCGGCGCTGGGCGGCGTGCGCATGCGCCCCTACGCCAACAGCGACGACGCGCTGCGCGACGTGCTGCGCCTGAGCCGCACCATGACCTACAAGAACGCGCTGGCCGGGCTGAACGTCGGCGGCGGCAAGGCGGTGATCATCGGCGACCCGCGCACCGACAAGAGCGAGGTGCTGTTCCGCGCCTTCGGCCGCCAGGTCGAGGCGCTGGGCGGGCGCTACATCACCGCCGAGGACGTCGGCACCGACGTCAACGACATGGAGCAGATCTACCTGGAGACCGGCTACGTCACCGGCGTGCACCAGGTCCATGGCGGCTCCGGCGACCCGGCGCCGTTCACCGCCTACGGCGCGCTGCAGGCGCTGATGGCGGCGGTCAACCGCAAGTTCGGCCATGAGGAAGTGGGCAAGGTCAGCATCGCCGTGCAGGGCCTGGGCCACATCGGCATGGAGCTGGTGAAGCTGCTGCGCGAGCGCGGCGCCAAGCTGTACGTGACCGACCTGGACCCGGTGCTGGTGCAGCGCGCGGTCAGCGAGTACGGCTGCGAGGCAGTCAAGCCTGACGCCATCTACGACGTGGCCGCCGACGTGTTCGCGCCCTGCGCGATGGAAGGCGCCATCGGCATGGAGACGCTGGACCGGCTCAAGGCCAAGGTCATCTGCGGCACCGCCAACAACCAGCTGGCCAGCCACGCGGTGGGCGACGAGCTGTACAGGCGCGGCGTGCTGTGGGCGCCGGACTACGCGGTCAACGCCGGCGGCGTGATGAACGTGTCGCTGGAGATCGACGGCTACAACCGCGAGCGCGCCATGCGCCTGATCCGCAGCATCTACCACAACCTGGGCCGCATCTTCGACCTGTCCGAACGCGACGGCATTTCGCCGCAGCGCGCGGCCGACCGCATCGCCGAGGCCCGCATCGAATCCATCGGCAAGCTGAAGATGCCGATGGGCCGCGCCACCCCGCGCATGAGCCGCCTGCGCGGCGAATAGGCGCGGCATTGCGCGGATGGAAAAGCGGGCGACGCTGTCGCCCGCTTTTTTCGTGCCTGCCGCCGGCAGCTCAGAACGCGCGCAGGAAACGCAGCGACAGCTGCCGGTTGCCGCCGCGCCCGCCGAAGCGCTGGTCGTAGCCCAGCGACAGCCGCGCATCGCGCGCCAGCCAGGCATCCAGCGACACGCCGAACAGCCCGGCCGCACGCGCGGGCTGCAGGCCGTACAGCGGCGCCCAGGCATCGACGCCGGTGAAGCGCGCCTCCAGCGACGTGCCACCGGCCGACAGCGCCTGCTGCCATTCGGCGTAGCCGTTCACCTCCAGCCCGTGCCAGCGGTAATCGCCGCGCAGGCCGGCCATGGCCCGCACCTGGCTGGAACGCCAGCCGCCGGCGCTCAGGCCGAAGCCGTAGCCGCCCTGCTCGTCGAACGCGTCGCTGTCGATGCGTGCGTAGTCGGCCCCCAGGTAGGGCGTGAACGAGGCACCCGCGCCGCCGAAACGGTAGCCCGCCTCGGCGCTGCCGGACAGGAAACGGCCGTCGTAGCGCGCGCTCACCCCGGCGCGCTCAGCCCCCAGCAGCAGGCCGCGGTCCAGCTCGCGCTGGTAACGGCCGAAGCCAAGCTGCCCCAGCGCGTAGGCCTGCCCCCACTGCTGCCCGGCGTAGAAGCGGGCCTGGGTCTGGCGGTCGCGGCCGCGGTCCCCGGCGATGCCGGCGGCGACATCGGCGCGTGTCTGGCCGAAGGCCACACCCACCCGCGCCGCGCCGATGCCGGCCTCGCGGCCCAGCATCCAGCCGCCCAGGCTGTAGTCGCTGCCGGCATAGCCGCCCTGCCCGCCGCCCCCCAGCGAACGCGACCAGGCGCCGTCGACCGGCGCGCCGCTGCCCTCGCCGAACTGGGCCGACAGCGCGCGCCGGCTCATGTCGATGCTGTCGAAGGTCATCGCCGTCGCCAGCGCATGCGCCTCGCCCGACAGGCTGCGCAGGCTCGCGCCCAGCCCGTTGAAACCGCCGCCGCCCTGCTGCAGGGCACTGGCGCCGGCCGCGAACGCCCCCGCCCGCAGGCCGGCATCGCCATCGAGCAGTTCGAAGGCACGCTCCACCCGCTGCGCCGACGCCATCGCCATCGCACTCGCCCCCGCGCTCTGCGCTGCCGCGGTCACGCTGACCCGCTGCAGGTCCAGCCAGGCGTTCTGGCTGTCATAACCGTAATCGGCCTGCAGCAAGGCGATACCGGCGTTCTGGGTGGCGCGGGCCGCCACGTTGAACTTCCCGCTGACGCCGCCGTCGGCATGGATCAGGTCCTGCCGCTTGCCATCCTGCGCCACGTAGCCGGAAACCATGCCGTTGACCAGCACGCCACCACCCTCCAGCGTCGCCGTGCCGGTCACCTGCAGGGCATTGACCCCCAGCGCGATCATCAATTGCGAACCATCGCGCTGCACGTAATTGCCGTCGATGGTGCTGCGGTTGCCACCGCCGAGCATGATGATGCTGGCGCCATTGTCGACGTTGCCGGTCACCCGGGTGGTGCCGCCCATGAACTGCAATGCCGCCTGCGCCGGGTCGGCCTGCGCCAGCAGGGTGACGCTGGAGCGTATCGAGGCTCCGTCGCGCAAGGCCAGCGTGCCCTGTTCGATGCGGGTGGCGCCGCCGTAGGTATTGCTGCCGGCCAGCACCAGGGCGCCGATGCCCCGCTTGACCAGGCCGCCGGCGCCACTGATCGAATTGCTCCACACCGAATCCAGCCCGGTCTGGTTGACGTTGACCGTCACGTCGCCCCAGTCGAACTTCGCCGGCCCCTGCACCGCCTTGCCGACATTGAGCAGGCCGTAGCCGAACACCGCGTCCGGGCCGGGATCGCCCAGGTCGGTGGCGGTGCCCAGCAGCGTCTGCCGCACCAAGGTGTTGTCGAAGTACGGGAAGGCCTGCCACACCAGGGCCGCCGCGCCGGATACCAGCGGCGCGGCATAGGAGGTGCCGCTGCCGTAGTAGTACGAGAGGTTCGACGAGGTGGCGTTGGCGCCAAGGAAGGCGGCGGTGCCCGGCGCCACCAGGCAGTAGTTCTTCGCCACGCCGCAGGCGTTGGAGTAGCTGGCCAGCCGGTCCGGGTTGGCCGTGTCCAGCGCCGCCACCGCCAGCCAGCCGCGCTCGAGGTCCGCCGCCGGCCGCGTGCCGCCGTCGCCGGGCTGGCTCGGCAGCGCGGCCATGTCGCTGGGGTTGGCGCGCGACTCGTTGCCGGTGGCGAACACCACCAGCCCGTCGTTGCCGACGATGAAGGGGCGGTATTCGGCGGCGATCTGCGCCGTCACGTTGGGCCGGGTCCAGTACAGGCCGCCCCAGGAATTGTTCATGATGCGTACGCCGGCGGCGATCAGGTCGTCGTGGATCCCGGCCATCCCCAACCCGCCGGTCACCTCGTTGCCCTGGCCCGAGCCGTCGTCCTTGGGCCGTTCGTCGTTGATGATGCGCGCCGAGACGATCTGCGCGCCCGGGGCGATGCCGCCGGGCCATTGCCCGGTGGCGGCGCCGGCGGCCAGCTGCGCCACCGTGGTGCCGTGACCGACCACGTCATCCACCGCCAGGTTGTTCCTGCGCGGGTCCACGTAGGTGAAATTGGCCACCACCCGCCCGGCCAGCGCGGGATGGTTGCGCATCACCCCCGAGTCGACCACGCCGATGCGGATGCCGGCGCCGGTGTAACCGGCCGCCTGCGCGGCCCTGGCATTGGTCAGCGCCAGGTGCGCGTCCATCGCCGGCTGCGGCGTGGTGGAGGTGGGCGGCGGCGAGGTCGGCGGCGGGTTGACCGGCGGCGGCGTGGACTTGGTGCCGCCACCGCCGCCGCATGCGGCCAGGGCCAGCGTCAATGAAGCGGCCAGTACGTTGCGGCCCCGTGGTGCGCTGCGCATCTGCTCTTCCCCCATGACTCGCCGGACACCGATGTGCATTCAGGTATTGCCACCGCCCGGCCATGCGATGGCACACCTTCTATACTGCAACGACAAACCGCTGTCTGCCCGGATGTGCCGTTGGTCCAATGGGCACGCCGCCAGCGGCTTTCGATAATCGTTGCAGGATACAACCGAGACCGCACATGTCCGACATCGTCATCGCCGCCGCAAAGCGCACCGCCATCGGCTCCTTCCTCGGCCAGTTCAATGGCGTCCCCACCCCGACCCTCGGCGCCACCGCGATCCGCGCGGCCATGGAGCAGTCCGGCATTCCCGCCGCCGACGTTTCCGAGGTGATCATGGGCTGCGTGCTGCCGGCCAACCTGGGCCAGGCGCCGGCGCGCCAGGCCTCGCTCGCCGCCGGCCTGCCCGCCAGCACCGGCTGCACCACGCTCAACAAGGTGTGCGGCTCGGGCATGAAGGCCATCATGCTCGGCCACGACCTGATCAAGGCCGGCTCGGCCGCCATCGTCGTCGCCGGCGGCATGGAATCCATGTCCAACGCGCCGCACATGATCCCCAATTCGCGCACCGGCAACCGCTACGGCAACTTCCAGGCGGTGGACCACATGGCCTGGGACGGCCTGACCAACCCCTACGACGGCCAGGCCATGGGCGTGTTCGCCGAGGGCACCGTCGCCAGGTTCGGCTTCACCCGCGAGGAGCAGGACGCCTACGCGATCGAATCGGTCAAGCGCGCCCAGGCGGCGCAGGCCAGTGGCGCGTTCAAGGACGAGATCGTCCCGGTCAAGGTCGCCACCCGCAGGGGCGAGATCGAGGTCGACCAGGACGAACAGCCGGGCAGGTCCGACATCGCCAAGATCCCGACCCTGAAGCCGGCCTTCAGGAAGGACGGCAGCGTCACCGCCGCCAGTTCCTCCAGCATCTCCGACGGCGCTGCCGCCGTGGTGCTGCTGGCCGCCGACGAGGCCGCGCGCCGCGGCGTGCAGCCGCTGGCCCGCATCGTCGCCCATGCCACCTTCTCGCAGGAGCCGGAGTGGTTCACCACCGCGCCGATCGGTGCGGTCAGGCAGGTGCTGGACAAGGCCGGCTGGCAGGTCGGCGACGTGGACCTGTTCGAGATCAACGAAGCCTTCGCCGTGGTGGCGATGGCGCCGATCCGCGAACTGGGCATCCCCCACGAAAAGATCAACGTCAATGGCGGCGCCTGCGCGCTGGGCCATCCGATCGGCGCTTCGGGCGCGCGCCTTGTGGTCACGCTGGTCAACGCCCTGCGCAGCCGCGGCCTCAAGCGTGGCGTTGCGTCCCTCTGCATCGGCGGCGGCGAAGCCACGGCCATCGCCATCGAATTGATTTGATTGGACTTAATGCCTGTTCGACAAAAATGAATGCGCGGTCGCTTGACAGTCGAAATGGGCTTGTCATCATGTTCCAGGCGCGCAATGGCGCGTTGCCTAATCTAACGACGAGGATTCACACAATGAGCATCAACAAGCTGCTGATCGCGATGGCCCTGGGCCTGGCTCTGGCCGCCTGCTCGAAGCAGGAAGCTGCCCAGGACGCCGCTGCTTCGGCCAACGAAGCCGCCACCGACGCCCAGGCCGCTGCTGACCAGGCTGCTGCCGCCGGCGCCGAAACCGCCGACGCCGCCCAGGCTGCTGCCGACACCGCCGCCACCGCTGCTGACGCCGCTGGTGACGCCGCTGCCGCTGCCGCTGGCGCTGCCACCGACGCCGCTGCCGGCGCCGCTGCCGACACCGCCAAGGCTGCCGAAGACGTGGCCGACAAGGCCAAGGACGCTGCTGAAGAAGCCAAGAAGTAATAACTTCTTCTTCGACGCAAGTCTGAAAAGCCGCTGGTTCGCCAGCGGCTTTTTTTGTTGCCGCCCTCGTGGCGGCAACCTTCGGCCATCGACAGGCGATGTCGGGAACCGCGCCCGGCGGCTTCCCTGGCGCCATCCGGCGGGGACCGTCCTGTCGTCCCTTCATGGCGCCGTCGACCAACATGGGCTCGCCCCCCCTCCGCGGGCCTTCCGGCACCGCGACCGGTGGAACCCGCAGGCATGCCCCCTGCGCTGCTGCCGTCCCCGGCGGCGTTGACGCAATCTGAATCCGCTCCCTCCTACGCTGCGCGCGTCGTCCCCCAACCCAGGAGAACGCGATGAAGCTTTTTGTCCCGCTGCTGGCCGGCAGCCTGATGCTGGCCCTGACCGCCTGCAACGATCCGAACGCCGAACAGGCCAAGCGCGACGCCGCGGCCGCCGCCGACCATGCCGCCGAGGCGGCGCGCAACGCGGGCGAATCCGCGGCCGATGCGGCCCGCAGCGCCGCCGACCGCGCCGCGGACGCCACCCGCGAAGCCGCCGCCAAGTCCGAGCAGGCGCTGGACCGCGCGGCCGATGCGACCACCGCCGCCGCCGATGACGCCGCCGTCGCGGCCAGGGAAGCGGCAGCCAATGCCAGCGCCGCTACCGCCGACGCCGCGCAGAAGGTCGCCGACCATGCGCACGACACCGCCGAGAAGGCCCGCCAGGAGGCCAACGACGCCAAGCGTTGATTCCTGTTTCACCGCGCAGCCGCCTCATCGGGCGGCTGCGCGCTCCTTCCGGCGCCTGAAGGAATACGCGGCTCGTCCGCCTCCGTGCAGGGCCGGCCGCTCAGGTCGACGGCCAGGCCCGTTCCAGGATGTCCGCGAACGGCAGCGACGCCTCCAGCATGCCGTAGGCCGGCGGCGTGGTGGCCGCCAGCCGCGAGGCAGCGAAGGCGCCGGCCACGGGGCTGCCGGCACGCAGCAGCACGGCGGCCTGCAGCAGGACCGCCAGCGTGGCGGCAACGCGCCGCGCCGTGGCTTCGGCCACCGTTCCCTCGTCCAGCAAGGGCGGCAAGGCCTCCAGCGCCGCATCGTAGCCGGCGTCGCGCCCACGCGCCTGCTCCAGCTCGCGCGCCAGCGCCTGCCGCGCCTGGGGTTCGCGCGACAGCGCGCGCAGCACGTCCAGGCATTGCACGTTGCCGCTGCCTTCCCAGATCGAATTGAGCGGCGCCTGCCGGTACAGCCGCGGCAGCATCGACTCCTCGATGTAGCCGGCGCCGCCCAGGCACTCCTGCGCCTCGTTGACGAAACCCGCCGCCCGCCGGCAGATCCAGAACTTGCCGATGGCCGTGGCAACGCGCGCGAACGCCGCTTCCTGCGGCGCGCGCGCGGCCGCGTCCACCGCGCGCGCGACGCGCAGCGCCAGCGCGGTGGAGGCCTCCGATTCCAGCGCCAGGTCCGCCAGCACGTTGGCCATCAGCGGCTGTTCGACCAGGCGCCGGCCGAAGGCGCTGCGATGCCGCGCATGGTGCAGCGCCTGCGCGAGCGCCATGCGCATTTCCGCGGCGGCGCCGAGCATGCAGTCCAGCCGCGTCAGCATCACCATCTCGATGATGGTCGCCACCCCGCGCCCCTCCTCGCCGATGCGCCGCGCCCAGGCGCCACAGAACTCGACCTCGCTGGAGGCATTGGCCCAGTCGCCGAGCTTGTCCTTCAGGCGCATCAACCGGAAGGCGTTGCGCGCGCCGTCGGGCAGGCGCCGGGGCATCAGGAAGCAGCTCAATCCACCCGGCGCCTGCGCCAGCACCAGCCAGCCATCGGACATGGGCGCGGAGAAGAACCATTTGTGCCCGACCAGCGCGTACTCGCCCTCGCCGGCCAGCGGCGTGGCGCAGGTGCGGTTGCTGCGCACGTCCGAGCCGCCCTGCTTCTCGGTCATGCCCATGCCCACGGTGATGCCGGCCTTCTGCGCGATGGGCACGTCGCGCGGGTCGTAATGCGGCGCGACGGCCTTGGCGGCCCACTCCGCCAGCGCCGGTTCGCGGCGCAGCACCGGCACGGCGGCGTGGGTCATGGTCAGCGGGCAGCTGCTGCCCGCCTCCGCCTGGTGATGCAGGAAGCTCAACGCGGCGCGCGCGACATGCGCGCCCGCCTGCGGCTGCCGCCACGACAGCCCGGCCACGTCGTGCGCCTTGGCCGCATCCATCAAACGGTGCCAGGCGGGATGGAAATCCACGGTGTCGATGCGGTGGCCCTGCGCATCGTGGGTGCGCAGCAGCGGCCTGCTGCGGTTGGCATCGAAGCCGAGCCGGTACAGCTCGCCCCCTGCCAGCGCGCCGTAGTCGTCCAGCGCCGCGGCGAACGCGTCGCCGCCTTCGCGCGCGACCGCCTCGCGCAAGGCGATGTCGTCGCGCCACAGGTTGCGCTCGGGAAACGGCGGCGGCTGGTTGAGCACCACGTGGGTTTCGAACGGAACTGCCTCGATGCTCATGGCCGGCCCTGCGCGATGGACGATGCGTCGCATTCTGCCGCAGGCCGGTGTCGGCCCGGCGAGAACGGCGCCGCCCTGCGCGCGCCGGCTCAGTCGTCTCCAGCCAGCGCCTGGATGAATTCCGGCGCCAGCGGCAGCTTGCCGAACACGCCCAGTTGGGTGCCGCTGAGCACGCGCAGCATGTGCCCGCGCCCTCCCGGCATGCGGCCCATCGGCTTGAACAACAGGTCGCGCGCATGCGCGATCCAGTCGCGATCGGACTGGAACACCGGCGTCAGCCAGCGGCTCCAGAACTGGTACAGATGCACATGCGCCTGGCGCGCGGCCTGGTAGCGCGCCAGCGCCGCATTCACGTCCGCTTCGCTGCGCAGCGCATCGCGCAGGGCCATCGCGTCGAGCAGCGCCATGTTCACGCCCTGGCCGAGCTGCGGGCTCATCGAATGCGCGGCATCGCCGGCCAGCACCAGCCGGCCGCGGTACCAGCGGTCCAGCACCGCGTCGCGGTAGCTGGCCCGCGCCAGCTGCGCCTGCACGGTGATGCCCTGCAGGCGCTGCCGCGCCTCCGGCCACAGCTGCCCGATCTCGTCGAGCCAAGGCGCGAGCCCGGCGCGCTCCCAGGCCTCGAAGCCGTCGCGCGGCAGGCTCCAGAAGAAACTCAGCCGCGACACCTCGTCGCCGGGGCGCGTGCCCACCGGCAGCAGGCCGATCATCTTGCGCGCGGCGACATAGCGCTGGCGCAGCTCGTCGGCGAACGTCCAGTCGCCGCACGGCAGCAGGCACCACAGCGCGCCCCACGGATAGGGACGGTCCAGCCGCGTGCCGCGCACCTGCGCGCGCAGCCCGGACGCGGCACCGTCGGTGGCGATCACCAGGTCGAACGGCCCATGCCATTGCCCGTGCTGGTCGCGCACCCGCCGCAGGCCGTCGTCGATGGCGTCGATGCAGCTGTCCACGTGCAGCGCGCCGTCGCCGCGCTCCCATGCCGCGTCCAGCAGCGCGAACAGCGCGCCGCGCTGCATGCCCACGCCGTGCAGGCGCGCGTCCAGGCCGGCATAGCGCATGTCCATCACCGCGCGGCCGCAGGGCGTTTCGCCGTACAGGCGGCGCACCACCGCGCCATGGGCGAGCACCTGCGGCAACAGGCCCATCTGCCACAGCGCCTGCAGCCCGCTGGGCTGCAGCAGGAACCCGGCGCCCACCGGCCCGGGGCGCGCGGCCCGTTCGAACACCTGCACGCGGTGGCCGTCGCGCGACAGCAGCACGGCCAGCGACTGGCCGGCCGTGCCGTAACCGACGATGGCGATATCCAGCGACCTGCTCATTGCGTTTCCTGCGGCGCTAAAAAAAAACCCCGCCTCGGCGGGGTTCTTTCGGCACAGCCGAGTGGATCACTCGACCGGCGTGATATTGGAAGCCTGGGCGCCCTTCGGGCCCTGGGTCACGTCATAGCTGACGCGCTGTCCTTCCTGCAGGCTGCGGAAGCCCTTGGAATTGATCGCGGAGAAGTGCGCGAAGACATCGGCGCTGCCGTCCTCCGGTGAGATGAAGCCAAATCCCTTGGCGTCGTTGAACCACTTGACGGTACCGTTCGGCATGGTGATGCGAGACCTTGTTCGATGAATGGATTGATGCACGCTG
>Ga0206118_100238_pt1 | contig 41975 bp, 41 predicted proteins | sample 3A20Ametagenome_FD_177999 | JGI IMG/M metagenome (GOLD analysis project Ga0206118, IMG submission 177999) | Enriched microbial communities from leaf-cutter ant dump, University of Wisconsin, Madison, United States - 3A20A | ecosystem: Environmental > Terrestrial > Nest > Insects nest > Nest dump... | reverse complement strand
GCGCAGGTCGGAAATCGCGCGGCCGCTGTTGAAGAACGCGGAATTGGACAGCTGCAGCACCTTGGCGGCGATGGCCGGGTCGGCCGCCACCAGCTTGGCGATGTCGTTGGCGTCGCTGTTCTCGTCCTCCTCCAGCGCGTGCATCAGGCTCAGGTAAAGATGCGGCGGCGAGGGCAGCTTCTCGATGCGGCCGATGGCGGCGCGCAGGCGCGGGCTGTCCAGCAGGTCGCGCAGCTCTTCCAGGCTGGTCAGCGCCTCGAGCAGCACCTCCGGCGCCAGCGGCAGCGGCAGGAAGCGGTGCGCCACCCCGATGATGCGGGCCGAGGGCGCGCGCTGGCTCTGCGCGGCGTCGATCAGCGCGATGCGGATCGTCTCCGGGCGCAGGGTCCGGATCTGGCCGAGCAGGGTAGCGGGGGTGAGGTCGGGCAGGGCCGGGGCGACGATGACCGCATCGACCGTGCTGGACGCCACCGTGGCGATGGCGGCATTGCCGTCCGGGGCGGTCTGGACCTGCCAGTCCTCGCCCAGGTCGGTGATGTATTCGAGGAGATCGGCCGACAGGCTGGCTTCGTCGCCGACTAGCAGGATACGCAAGACATTTCCCCCAATGGAACCGTCCGGCCGAACTGGAACAGGCCGGGAAACCGGCCTGTCAATGTAGCGGAACACCCCGCCGCGGTCATGCACTCCGCGGATGAAACGTGATGTTCGTCGCTGGCAGCGGCATGGCGCCGCCGCCGGCGTGGCTCAGCCCTGCTTGGACACGAAAGCTTCGTGCGCCTGGACCAGGATGCGCTTGGCCTCGGCGGCGTCGCCCCAGCCCTCGATCTTGACCCACTTGCCCTTTTCCAGGTCCTTGTAGTGCTCGAAGAAGTGGCCGATGCGCTCCAGCCAGTGGCTGGACACCTGGGCGATGTCTTCCACGTGGCCGTAGCCGCTGAAGATCTTCGCCACCGGCACGGCCAGGATCTTCTCGTCGCTGCCGGCCTCGTCGCTCATCTTCAGCACGCCCACCGGGCGGCAGCGCACCACCGAGCCGGGCACCAGCGGCAGCGGCAGCACCACCAGCACGTCGGCCGGGTCGCCGTCGCCGCACAGAGTGCTGGGCACGTAGCCGTAGTTGCAGGGATAGCGCATCGGCGTGGACAGGATGCGGTCGACGAAGATCGCGCCCGATTCCTTGTCCACTTCGTACTTCACCGGCTCCGAATCCTTCGGGATCTCGATGATGACGTTGATTTCTTCCGGGGGGTTCTTGCCCGCGGAAACGAGTTCCAGACCCATGCGCTGCTCCGAATCGTGCGTTTGACAGAAAGGCGGCATTCTACGCCTGCCGCTGGTGCGGCGCACCAAAGGCAGGCGGCCGGCGCGCCGCCCCCCGGGGCCCATGTCCGTGCCTGTGCATGCCCGGGAACGGGCGGGTAGCCTGCCGGCATGGATTCCCTGATCGCCGCTTCCGCACGCGCCCTGGCCTCCGGCGATGTACTGGCCGCGCTCAACCACGTCGCGCTGCGCGAGGACCCGGCGGCACTGGCCCTGCGCGGCATCGCCATGGCCCGGCTCGGCGAACTGGCGCGGGCGCGCGGGCTGCTGCGCCGGGCGCAGCGCGGATTCGGCGCGCGCGAGGTGGTGTCGCGCGCCCGCTGCGCGCTGGCCGACGCCGAGGTGGCGCTGGCAATGCGCGAGCTCGGCGGTTCGCCGGAGCCGCTGCTGGCCATCGCGGCGCAACTGCATTCGCGCGGCGACCACGGCAACGCACTGCAGGCCTGGCTGATCCTGGCGCGCCGCTGGCTGCTGCTCGGCAGGCTGCCGCAGGCCACCGACGCGTTGTCGCACCTGGACGGGCAGCGGATGCCGCCGGCGCTGGCGGCCATGGCCGGGCTGACCGCCGCGGCGCTGGCACTGCGCGCGCTGCGGGTCGCCGAGGCCCGCGCCGCGCTCGAGGCCGCACGCGTGGCCGCGCGCAGCGCGGGCATCGCCGCCCTGCAGGCGGAAGTAGAAGCCGCCTGCGCGGCGCTGGACCAGCCCGCCGCACGTTGCTTCGGCGGCGGCATCGACGTGCCGCTGCGCCTGGACCAGGTGCAGGCGCTGCTGGATTCCGGCGCCCTGGTGGTGGATGCCTGCCGTCGTGGCGTGCGGCTGGGCAGCCGCTGGCAATCGCTGGCCCGGCGCCCGGTGCTGTTCGCACTGGCACGCGCGCTGGCCGAAGCCTGGCCCGGCGATGTCGAACGCGAGGTACTGGTCGGCCGCGTATTCGGCATGCGCCATCGCGACGACAGCCTGCGTGCGCGGCTGCGGGTGGAGATCGGCCGCCTGCGCGCGCTGATCGCCGCGATGGCCGGCATCGCGGCGACGCCGGAGGGCTTCCGGCTGGTGCCGCACGCCGCGGACACGGTGAGGGTGCTGGCGCCGCCGTTCGAGGGCGAGCAGGCCGCGCTCGCGGCGCTGCTCGCCGACGGTGCCGGCTGGTCCACCTCGGCGCTGGCCCTTGCGCTGGGCGGCAGCCAGCGCAACGTGCAGCGCGCCCTGGTGGACCTGGAGGCCGCCGGGCGCGTGCGTTCGGGCGGGCGCGGCCGGGCGCAGCGCTGGTGGTCGCTGCCGCCCGGCGGATTCACGACGATCTTGTTACTCCCTGCCGCGCTGCCGGTTGACTAGTGTCGCCAGCGGGCACCGGATCCCCGATGTGCCAGGAGACTGCAGCGATGAACACTGGAACCCCTGCTCACGAAACGAGCGCGACCAAGGTGCGCCCCGCCGAAGTGGTGCGCGATTACGGCCCGTTCGCCGGTTCGGATTGCATCCATGGCGTCAGCTTCGACGGACGCAACGTCTGGGCCGCCATCGGCGCGGCGCTGGTGGCCTTCGATCCGGCCGATGGCGCGCCGGTGCGCACGCTGGCGCTGGCCTGCGACGCCGGCACCGCGTTCGACGGCACCCACCTCTACCAGATCGCCGAAGCGCGCATCGACAGGATCGATCCGCGCAGCGGCGAAGTGCTGTCCTCGATTCCCGCGCCCGGCGCCGGCGCCGATTCGGGCATGGCCTGGGCCGAGGGCAGCCTGTGGGTGGGGCAGTATCGGCAGCGCCGCATCCACCAGATCGACCCCGCCGACGGCGCCATCCTGCGCACCATCGAATCGGACCGCTTCGTCACCGGCGTGACCTGGGTGGACGGCGAGCTCTGGCATGCCACCGGCGAAAGTGTGGAGAGCGACATCCGCCGCATCGACCCGCAGACCGGCGCGGTGCTGGAGCGCCTGCAGATGCCGGCGGGCATCAGCGTCAGCGGCCTGGAGGCCGATGGCGGCGAGCTGTTCTATTGCGGCGGCGGCCGCAACGGCCGCGTGCATGCGGTGAAGCGGCCGCGCAGGCGCTGAAGCGCTGTCCGTACGCGCGGCGAAGCGCGGTTTCCTGCCGGCCTTCCCGCAGGAGGGGAACGGCCGTCTGCCACGATGACGACGGCCGCTCGTTCGGCCAAAGGTTTCCCTTCCCCCGCAGGCGGGGGAAGGGCGAAGGTGCGGTGCGCAGCCGGTTTCGATTACAGCAACGGCACCAGCAGCAGCGCCACGATGTTGATGATCTTGATCCGAGCCTTGCGGCTCGCCCCCATCCCGTTCCCTTCCCCCGCAGGCGGGGGAAGGACGAAGGTGCCGTGCGCAGCCGGCTTCGGTTACAGCAACGGCACCAGCAGCAGTGCCACGATGTTGATGATCTTGATGAGGGGGTTGATCGCCGGGCCGGCGGTGTCCTTGTAGGGGTCGCCGACGGTATCGCCGGTCACCGCGGCCTTGTGCGCCTCGCTGCCCTTGCCGCCGAAGTGGCCGTCCTCGATGTACTTCTTGGCGTTGTCCCAGGCGCCGCCGCCGGTGGTCATCGAGATCGCCACGAACAGTCCGGTGACGATGGTGCCGATCAGCAGCCCGCCGAGCGCGCGCGGCCCCAGCAGCAGGCCGACGATGATCGGCACCACCACCGGCAGCAGCGAGGGCACGATCATTTCCCGGATCGCCGAGCGGGTGAGCATGTCCACCGCCCTGTCGTACTGCGGTTTGCCGGTGCCCTGCATGATGCCGGCGATCTCGCGGAACTGGCGGCGCACTTCCTCCACCACCGCGCCGGCGGCGCGGCCCACCGCTTCCATCGCCATCGCGCCGAACAGGTAGGGGATCAGGCCGCCGATCAGCAGGCCGATGATCACCGTGTGGTCGGACAGGTCGAAGGCGAAGCTCTCGCCCGGGTGCGCGGCCTGCAGGTTGTGGGTGTAGTCGGCGAACAGCACCAGCGCGGCCAGCGCCGCCGAGCCGATCGCATAGCCTTTGGTCACCGCCTTGGTGGTGTTGCCCACCGCGTCCAGCGGGTCGGTGATGTCGCGGATCTCGCTCGGCAGCTCGGCCATCTCGGCGATGCCGCCGGCGTTGTCGGTGATGGGGCCGTAGGCGTCGAGCGCGACGATCATGCCGGCCATCGACAGCATCGCGGTGGCGGCGATGGCGATGCCGTACAGCCCGCCGAAGTGGAACGCGCCCCAGATCGCCGCGCAGACCGCCACCACCGGCAGCGCGGTGGATTTCATCGATACGCCCAGGCCGGCGATGATGTTGGTGCCGTGGCCGGTGGTCGAGGCCTGCGCCACGTGGTGCACCGGTTTGTACTGGGTGCCGGTGTAGTACTCGGTGATCCATACGATCAGGCCGGTCAGCACCAGCCCGATCAGCGCGCACAGGTACAGGTTGGTGGCGCCGTAGCTGGAGTCGGCCATCAGCTGCGTGGTCACCGGCCAGAACGCGATGGCCGCCAGCACGCCGGAGACGATCACGCCCTTGTACAGGGCGCCCATGATCGAGCCGCCCGCTTTTACCTTGACGAAGAACGCGCCGATGATCGAGGCGATGATCGACACCCCGCCCAGCACCAGCGGGTACAGCACCGCGTTGCGGCCGGCCTCGGCCATCATCAGCCCGCCCAGCAGCATGGTGGCGATCACCGTCACCGCGTAGGTCTCGAACAGGTCGGCGGCCATGCCGGCGCAGTCGCCGACGTTGTCGCCGACGTTGTCGGCGATCACCGCCGGGTTGCGCGGGTCGTCCTCGGGAATGCCGGCCTCGACCTTGCCCACCAGGTCCGCGCCCACGTCCGCGCCCTTGGTGAAGATGCCGCCGCCCAGGCGCGCGAAGATCGAGATCAGCGAACTGCCGAACGCCAGCCCGACCAGCGCGTGCAGCGCCGCCTCGCCGGTCACGCCCAGGTGCCGGGTCAGCAGCAGGTAGTAGCCGGCCACGCCCAGCAGGCCCAGCCCCACCACCAGCATGCCGGTGATCGCGCCGCCCTTGAACGCCACGTCCATCGCCGCGCTCATGCCGTTGCGTGCGGCCTCGGCGGTGCGCACGTTGGCGCGCACCGAGACGTTCATTCCGATGTAGCCGGCCGCGCCGGACAGCACCGCGCCCACCGCGAAGCCGACCGCGGTGTACCAGCTCAGGAACACGCCCACCAGCACGAACAGCACCACGCCGGCGATGGCGATGGTCAGGTACTGGCGGTTGAGGTAGGCGCGCGCGCCTTCCTGGATCGCCGAGGCGATTTCCTGCATGCGTGCGTTGCCGGCCGGCTGGCGCAGTACCCAGCGTGCGGCGAACAGACCATAGGCGATGGCGATGACCGCGCACGCCAGGGCGAAGACGAGACCGTAGTGTTCCAGCATGAACCCCTCCAGCACAGGTGGATGTCGCCCAGCAGCGCTGAACGCGGGACACGCCGGGGATGAAGCACTGGAACAGACCCGGAGCCATGCAGCGGCCGTGGTACGTGTCGCGGTGTTCAACTCTTCCTGGAGCCGCAGCGAGTATGGGTCAGCTGCCGTTCACTGTCACGGGGCGGCCGCGCTTGCCGTTCCGTTCAGCGCCGGGCTGGCACCGTGCGGCTTTCCGTGACGAGCGAGGCTGGCGATGAAGATGGGGCGTGGAATGCTGTCGATACCGTTGCTGGCCCTGCTGCCGCTGGTCGCCGGCGCGCAGGCGCCCGCCGCGGCGCAACCGGAGATACAACGCCCGCCGGGCACCGCGCAGGCGGTGGGGGCGGTGCATACCGTGCGGCAGATTCCCGAAGCCTGCGCGCGCATCGAAGGCCGCTTCACCGGCCAGGCCGACGCGCCCTACGCCATGCAGCTGGTGCGCACCGACGCGCGCTGCCAGCCGCGCGCGGCGCTGCTGGATTTCGCCCAGGTCCAGCCGGGCGGGAACGGCTGGCGGCTCAACGACCGCATCCGCATCCCGGCCGCGGCCTGCCCGGGCCAGCAGGCGGTGGTCGAGGTCTGGCGGCGGCCGGTCGAACAGCCGCTGACCCGCGACGGCCAGGGCCAGGTACGCGTGTACCTGGGCGAAGCGCGGCAGCAGGCCGAAGCCGGCAAGCTGGCATCGCTGCCGGCGTTCGCGGTGAACATGGCGGTGGAGGGCAGGCCCTGCCGCTGACGCAGGCCTGCCCTCGTAGGAGCGGCTTCAGCCGCGAACGCTTTTTGCCGGCCAAATGTGGAGAAGCAAAAACAGGAGCGTTCGTGGCTGAAGCCGCTCCTGCCGAGGCCGGGCTCAGCCTTCCCAGTCCGGCAGCTTCTTCGCCACCGCCACGTTCTTCAGCGTGACGTACTTCGGCAGGCCGTCGCGGCCCCAGGGCAGCGGCGCCTCGCCGCGGATCAGCGGCTGCAGGTAGCGGCGCGCCTTGTCGGTGATGCCGAAACCATCCCTGCGGATGAAGCCGGCCGGCATCTTCTTCTCGTGGTTGGCCACTTTGGACAGCGGCGCGGCCTCGATCTTCCAGCGGTACGGCGCATCGGCGGTGCGGGCGATCACCGGCATCACCGAATTGCGGCCCTCCAGCGCGAACCGCACCGCGGCCCTGCCCACCGCCTGCGCCTGCTCCCAGTCGGTCCCGCTGGCGACATGGCGGGCCGAGCGCTGCAGGTAGTCGGGCAGGGTCCAGTGCACCTTGTAGCCCAGTTCCGCCTTGACCCGGCCGGCCAGGTACGAGGCCACGCCGCCGAGCTGGGTGTGGCCGAAGGAGTCGGTGGCGCCGCCGGCATCGGCGACGAAGCGGCCGTCGGCGGTGTGGATGCCTTCGCTGGCCACGACCACGCACCAGCCCACCTTCGCCACCACCTGCTTCACCTTCGCCAGGAAGGCGGCCTCGTCGTAGGCGCGTTCGGGCAGCAGGATGATCTGCGGCGCGTCGTCGGGATTCTCCCCGGCCAGCCCGGCCGCGGCGGCCAGCCAGCCGGCGTGGCGGCCCATCGCCTCGTAGATGAAGACGCGGGTGGAGGTTTCGGCCATCGCCGCCACGTCCAGCGCGGCCTCGCGCACCGACACGGCGGTGTACTTGGCGGCCGAACCGAAGCCCGGGCAGGTGTCGGTGACGGCCAGGTCGTTGTCGATGGTCTTGGGCACGCCCACGCAGGTGAGCGGATAGCCGAACTCGCGGGCCAGCTGCGAGACCTTCAGCGCGGTGTCGGCCGAATCGTTGCCGCCGTTGTAGAGGAACCAGCGCACGTCATGCGCCCTCAGTACCTCCAGCAGGCGCTCGTACCTGGCCCGGTCCGCCTCCAGCGACTTGAGCTTGTAGCGGCACGAACCGAACGCGCCGCCCGGGGTGTGGGCCAGCGCGGCGATGCTGGCCGCCGACTCCTTCGAGGTATCGATCAGGTCCTCGCGCAGGGCGCCCAGGATGCCGTTGCGCGCGGCCAACACCTTGATTTTCTTCGCCCTGGCTTCGGCGATCACGGCCGAGGCGGTGGCGTTGATGACGGCGGTGACGCCACCGGACTGGGCGTAGAGCAGGGTACCTCGGGACATGGGCGGGACTCTCCGGGCGGGGACATTTCCGGGACATTGGCCGGATGCGGTAAGCTGCGTTATTGCGGTGCAGCGTGAATCGGCCCATGAGTCTAACGCCGCTGTCCGTCCCTGAAAGAAACGTCCTCTACATATCAAGGGAGTCAGGAATGCGATTGGTTCTGTTGGGACCGCCCGGTTCGGGCAAGGGCACGCAGGCGACCCGCCTGAAGGAAGAACTGCAGATTCCGCACATCTCCACCGGCGACCTGCTGCGCGCCGAAGTGGCCGCCGGCACCGAGCTGGGCAAACAGGCCAAGGCGGTGATGGATGCCGGCAACCTGGTGTCCGACGACATCCTGCTGGGCATGCTGGAAGCGCGCCTGGCCCAGCCCGACGTCGCCAACGGCTTCATCCTCGACGGCTACCCGCGCAATGTGGCCCAGGCCAACGCGCTGGGCGAACTGCTGGCCCGCCTGCAGCAGCCGCTGGACGCCATCGTGCAGCTGGATGTGCCGACCGAACTGCTGGTCGAGCGCATCGCCGGCCGCGCCAAGGAGCAGGGCCGCGCCGACGACAACCCCGAGTCGGTGCGCCAGCGCCTGCAGGTCTACAACGACTCCACCGCGCCGGTGATCGATTTCTACGCCGCCAGGGGCACCCTGGCCCGTGTCGACGGCGTGGGCGCGCTGGACGAGGTGCTGGCCCGCATCCTGGCCGCCATCAAGCGCTGATGCCCGTGCCCTCCGCGCCGGTCGACGGCCGGCGCTGACACGAAAACGAACGCCCCGGACCATGCGCTGGTCCGGGGCGTTCGTCGTACAGGGGCCAGCAGATGGGCGTGCTCAGAGCCCCGCAGCATGAGCTCCCTGGGGATGGCCTCTTGGGGAGTAGGACCTGAGGGATACTGCGGCTGGCCCGTGCATTCTCGGGATGAACGCCCCCCGACGGTATAGGAGTTTCCCCTACACATCAGTAGGGGTAATGCGGGGATGGCGTACCCGCGCGTCGGCGCATCGGCGACAATCGGCGCATGAGCAAGATCCATATCCTCGGCATCGCCGGTACTTTCATGGGCGGCGTGGCCGCCCTGGCCCGCGAACTCGGCCACCAGGTCGAAGGCAGCGACCAGGCGGTGTACCCGCCCATGTCCACCCAGCTGGAGACGCTGGGCATCACCCTGTCGCAGGGCTACCTGCCGGGCAACATCGGCGCCGACTGCGACGAGGTCGTGATCGGCAACGCGCTCTCGCGCGGCAACCCGGCGGTGGAGGCCGTGCTGGACGCCGGGCGGCGCTATGCCAGCGGCGCGCAGTGGCTGGCCGAAAACGTGCTGCCGGGCCGCGACACCCTGGCCGTGGCCGGTACCCATGGCAAGACCACGACCACGACGATCCTGGCCTTCCTGCTGCAGGCGGCCGGGCGCGAGCCGGGCTTCCTGATCGGCGGCGTGGCCGAGGATTTCGGGGTGTCGGCGCGGCTGGGCCGTCCCCTTCTCCCTGCGGGAGAAGGTGCCCGCAGGGCGGATGAGGGGCAGGCGCACCCCGTGGGCCTGGTCCATCAGGACACCCTCACCCCTCACCCCAACCCCTCTCCCGAGGGGAGAGGGGCTTCAGGCCGACCGCTTTTCGTTGTCGAAGCCGACGAATACGACACCGCGTTCTTCGACAAGCGCAGCAAGTTCGTCCACTACCGGCCGCTGGTGGCGATCCTCAACAACCTGGAATACGACCACGCCGACATCTTCCCGGACGTGGCGGCGATCCAGCGCCAGTTCCACCACCTGGTGCGCACCGTGCCCGGCCGCGGCCGGCTGATCGTCAATGGCGAGGACGCGCGCCTGGCCGAGGTGCTGGCGATGGGTTGCTGGACCCCGGTGGAGCGCTTCGGTTTCGACCCCGCGCTGGAGTGGAGCGCGCGCCTGCTCGAGCAGGACGGCAGCGCGTTCGCGGTGCTGCACCGTGGCGTGGAAGTGGCGCAGGTGCGCTGGCCGCTGCTGGGCCGCCACAACGTGCTCAACGGCCTGGCCGCGCTGGCCGCCGCGCATGCGGTGGGCGTGGACCTGGCCGCGGTGGCGCCGGCGCTGGCCGGCTTCCACAGCGTCAAGCGCCGCCTGGAAGTGATCGGGCAGGCGCGCGGCGTGACCATCTACGACGATTTCGCCCACCACCCCACCGCCATCCACACCACGCTGGAAGGCCTGCGTGCGAAGGTCGGCGATGCGCGGATCGTGGTGGCGATGGAGCCGCGCAGCAATTCGATGCGCCTGGGCGCGCACGCCGAAGCGCTGGCGCCGTCGCTGGACATCGCCGATGCGGTGGTGTTCCTGGCCCGTCCGGAACTGCCGTGGGACGCGGCCCGGGTGATCGCGGCGGTGCGCGGCGACGCGCAGGCGGTGGCCGATACCGACGCGCTGCTGGCGCGGCTGGGCGAGGCGGCGCGCGACGGCGACCACGTGGTGTTCATGTCCAACGGCGGTTTCGACGGCGCGCCGCGGCGCTTCCTGGCGCAGCTGCAGGATCCGCGCTAGGCGCGGCCCGCCACGGCTGGTCTCCCGCCATGGCGTCGCGGGCGCGCCCGGCCGCGCAGGTGCCTGCGCCGGAGGCGCTGACCCGCGCCGGCGTCAGCGCGTATGTCCCATCGCGGCGGAGATCTGCGTCGCCGCTTCCAGCAGGGCCTGCACGTGCGCCGGGTCCGGCGTGCTGGGCAGGTAGTGGATGGAGCCGACGATCGCCAGCGTGCCGAACAGTTCGCCATTGGCCTGCAGCAGCGGTGCGGCCAGGGCATTGATGCCGATATACAGCTCTTCCGGCGCGTCGGCCCAGCCGCGCCTGCGCACCAGTTCGATCTCGGCGGCGAGCCGGTCCGGGTCGACGATGGTATGCCGCGTGCTCGCCGGCAGCGCCTGCGCCAGATAGGCGCGGCGCAGCTTCTCCGGGCCGTAGGCCAGGGCGATCTTGCCCTGCGCCACGCTGTTGTGGTGGAAGCGGGTGCCGGGGCGCAGGCTGATCTCCACCGGCGCGGTGCCGCGCAGCAGGTCGATCACCACCACTTCGTTGTCGGAGAACGTGGAGATCACCACGGTCTGGCCGACCTGGTCGCGCAGGTGTTCCAGGATGGGCCTGGCCAGGCTCATCACGTCGAAACGGCTGGTGCAGGCGCGCCCCAGCAGGAACATCTGCCAGCCGACGCGGTACTGGTTGGTATCCGGGTCCTGGTCGACGTAGCCATGCTCGCGCAGCACGCTCAGGTGGCGGTGCACGCGTGCCTTGGGCATGCCCAGCAGCTGCGCCAGGCGGGTGACGCCGAGCCCGTTCGGGGCCGAGGCCAGGGCTTCGATCACCTTGAGCGACACGATGGCGGTAGGCAGGCCCTGCTCGGCGGTGTCGTCCTGGGCATCCACGCCGGCAGCGGCGGGGGGCACATCCTTGTTGTCGGGCGCGGTGTTGCGGGGCATCGGCTACCTGTTCGGCGGTGGCGGAGGGCGCGGCACCGGGTGCCGCGTCGACGCCGATTATGGCAGGTCGATGTATCGCTCTGCGAAAACCTTGTACCGCTGGGTCTTCCGCGCGGCGGCATCCTCGGGGCGGACATAGCGGATCGAACTGCGTCCCTTGAGCTGCCGTGGCAGCAGGAAGCAGCGGATGAAGCGGGTTTCCTCGTCCTCCGTTGTCGGTGCCAGCACCGGCGCGTGGCCCAGCTCGAACCAGGCGTGGCCGGCCGGGTGGTCGTGGCGCTGGCCCAGCGTCTCGATGCTGATCCGGCCGTAGTCGCAGATGCGGATGCCCGGGCCCTGGTGGACGTGGGTGAGGGCGACGCCGCCCTTCGGGAAGTCGACGCGGTCGCAGCGCATCAGCCATTCGTAGCGCGCATCCAGCGTGATCGGCGCTTCCAGCTTGAGCTCGCTGCGGGTGGCCGGGGCCGATGGCAGGGCGCCGGCCGGCTGGCGCGCATCGGTCAGGTCCCAGCGCCACAGCACGGTGTCCTCCTCGCCGTTGAGCAGCGCGACCTGCTCCTGGCCGACCCGCGCCTGGGCCGGGTCGAGCGACTGCGCGTCCTGCGGGGATTCGACCATCAGGCCGCCCCGGCGCACGTACAGCGCACGCGGCCCGGCGGGGAGGTAGACCGGCGGGCAGCCGGCCGGCAGGTGGTCTTCGTGGAGGCGGAGGATCAGCTCGGACATCGGAATCTCGCGTTTGTAACGACTCTTGTATCGTATATCGATACGAAAACGTTTGTCATGTTCCAATTTTCAGAAAAGTAGGTTAGTTTGTGCCGACGGTATCGTTCACCGATACTTCCGTTTCAGCCAAGATTCCGGAGGGGAAGCCCATGGCGCAGCGTGGTTCAACGATCCAAGAGGTACCGGCCGCCAGCGGCGGCCGCTGGTGGCAGGGCGCCAGCAGGCAGCAGTGGGGCACGTTCCGTTCGGCCTACCTGGGCTGGATGCTGGACGTGATGGACCTGATGCTGTTTGCGATGGTGCTCAAGCACGTCAGTGCCGACCTGGGCATCGACAAGTCGCAGGCGGGCATGGTGATGTCGGCCACGCTGCTGGCCACCGCGTTCGGCGGGCTGGTGTTCGGCTATCTGGCCGACCGCATGGGCCGGGCCAGGTCGATGATCCTGAGCATCATCTGTTACTCGATCGGCACCGCGCTGTGCGGCCTGTCCGACACGCTCGGCCAGTTGATGCTGTTCCGGATCATCGTCGGCCTGGGCGTCGGCGGCGAATGGTCCGCCGGTTCGGCACTGGTGAGCGAAAGCTGGCCGGCGCAGCACCGCGGCAAGATCCTGGCGTGGATCCAGAGCGCGTTCGCGTCCGGCTACGCGGCCGCGGCGATCGTCGCCGCGCTGGTAGTGCCGACGCTGGGCTGGCGCTGGGTGTTCGTGGTCGGCCTGCTGCCGGCGCTGCTGGCGTTCTACGTGCGCCGCCACGTCAAGGAGCCGGAGATCTGGGCCAACCAGACGCAGCGGCTGAGCTTCGGCCAGACCATGGGCCAGCTGTTCGGCGCGCATGCGCGCAGCACCCTCGTCGGCCTGGCCTTCGTCACCGCGGCGATGTGCGGCTACTGGGGCCTGTTCACCTGGATCCCGACCTACCTGGCCACGCCGGTCGCCGACGGCGGCCCCGGGCTGGACATGGTCAAGTCGACGATCTGGATCGTGATCATGCAGGTGGGCGCGGCGCTGGGCTTCGTCACCTTCGGCTACATCGCCGATGCGATCGGGCGCAGGAAGGCCTTCATGCTGTTCTTCGTGTGCTCGGCGCTGACCGTGCCGGTGTTCGTGATGATCAAGTCGCCGATGATGCTGATGGCCTTCGGCATCGTCGTGGCCTACTTCGGCACCGGCTTCTACAGCGGCTTCGCGCCCACCTTCGCCGAAATGTTCCCGACCACCGTGCGCGCCACCGCGCAGGGTTTCGTCTACAACGGCGGCCGCGCCATCGCCGCCATCGCGCCGGCGCTGATCGGTTTCCTGGCCAACGGCTACGGCGTGGCCAGCGGACTGATGGCCACCGCCGGGTTTTTCGGGCTGGCCGCGGTGATCGTGCTGCTGTTCCTGCCCGAGACCAAGGGCGCCGAACTGACCTGACCGCAACCGCAGGAGCAATCCCATGCCGATCATCCAGGTGACCCTGGTGCAGGGCCGTGACGAAGAGAAAGTGCAGCGTTTCATCCGCGCCGTGGCGCGGGTGGCGCATGCCGAGCTGGACGCGCCGATGAGCGCGATCCGGGTGATGGTCAACGAAGTGCCGCCGCAGCGTTTCGCGGTGGGCGACGTACTCAAGAGCGATGCGGAGGAAGTGAAGGCATGAGTGCCGTGTCCCTGGGCGCCGACGCCATCGCCCGCCATGGCGCCGAGCTGCACGCCGCGCTGCGCAGCGGCGTGGCGGTGGAGCCGCTGAGCGAGCGCATCGCCGGGCTGTCGCTGGGCGACGCCTATGCGATCTCCAGCGATCTGCTGGCGCGGCGCCTCGCCGATGGCGAGCGCGTGGTCGGCAAGAAGATCGGCGCCACCTCGGCGGCGGTGCAGCGCATGCTCAAGGTGGAGCAGCCGGATTTCGGCTTCCTCACCGACCGCATGCAGGTGGCCGACGGCGGCGTGCTGTCCACCGCCGGCATGATCGCGCCGCGCGCCGAGGGCGAGATCGCCTTCCACCTCAAGCGCGACCTGGTCGGGCCGGGCATCACCCACCACGACGTGCTCGCCGCCACCGAAGCGCTGTCGGTCTGCTTCGAGATCGTCGATTCGCGCATCCGCGACTGGCGCATCGGCATCATCGACACCGTGGCCGACAACGCCTCGGCGGCGGCCTTCGTGCTCGGCGAACTGCGCGTGCCGCCGAAGAACCTTGACCTGGGCACGCTGGGCATGGTGGTCGAGAAGAACGGCGAACTGGCGGCCACCGGCGCCGGTGCGGCCGCGCTGGGCTCGCCGGTGAACTGCGTGGCGTGGCTGGCCAACACCCTGGGCCGGCTCGGCACGCCATTGAAGGCCGGCGAGGTGATCCTGTCCGGTGCGCTGGTGCCGCTGATCCCGGTCGCCGCCGGCGACCACATGCGCGTGCGCGTCGGCGCGCTGGGCAGCGCCGACATCCGTTTCGCATGACGCCTGCTTCCTCCCCCAATGAACGACAGGAGTTATGCATGACCCTGAAAGCGGCCATCATCGGTTCCGGCAACATCGGCACCGACCTGATGATCAAGATCCTGCGCCATGGCAGGCAACTGCAGATGGCGGCACTGGTCGGCATCGATCCTGCTTCCGATGGCCTGGCACGCGCCGCCCGCATGGGCGTGGCGACCATTTCCAGCGGCGTGGCCGGCTTGATCGAGTCGGACCTGTTCGCCGACATCGACATCGTGTTCGATGCGACCTCGGCCTCGGCGCACGTGGCCAACGACGCGCTGCTGCGCGCGGCCAAGCCGGGCATCCGCGTGGTCGACCTGACCCCGGCGGCGATCGGCCCGTACTGCGTGCCGACGGTGAACCTGGAGGACAACATCGAGGCGGCCAACGTCAACATGGTCACCTGCGGCGGCCAGGCCACCATCCCGATGGTGGCGGCGGTGGCCTCGGTGGCCAGGGTCGCCTACGCCGAGATCGTGGCCAGCATTTCCAGCAGGAGCGCCGGCCCGGGCACGCGCGCCAACATCGACGAGTTCACCGAAACCACCTCGCGCGCCATCGAGAGCGTGGGCGGAGCGCAGGTCGGCAAGGCCATCATCGTGCTCAATCCGGCCGAGCCGCCGCTGTTGATGCGCGACACCGTGTACGTGCTCAGCGAGGTGGTCGACACCGCCCTGATCGAAGCGGCCGTCACCGAGATGGCCGCGCGCGTGGCCGCCTACGTGCCGGGCTACCGGCTCAAGCAGCAGGTGCAGTTCGAGCGCATCGACGCGCCGGTCAACGTGCCGGGGTTGGGCCCGAGCGCCGGCCTGAAGACCTCGATCTTCCTGGAAGTGGAAGGCGCCGCGCACTACCTGCCGGCCTATGCCGGCAACCTGGACATCATGACGTCGGCCGCGCTGGCCACCGGGGAGCGCATGGCCGCCTCGGTGCTGGCCGCGCGCGCAGCGGCGTGAGGACGAAGACATGACCTCCGACAAGCTCTACATCTCCGACGTCACCCTGCGCGACGGCTCGCACGCCGTGCGCCATCGCTACAGCCTGGAACAGGTGCGCGCGATCGCCACCGCGCTGGACCAGGCCCGGGTCGATTCGATCGAAGTGGCCCATGGCGACGGCCTGCAGGGTTCCTCGTTCAACTACGGCTTCGGCGCGCACAGCGACGTCGAATGGATCGAAGCGGCGGCCGCCTCGGTCTCGCACGCGAAGATCGCCACCCTGCTGCTGCCGGGCATCGGTACCGTGCACGACCTGAAGAACGCCCATGCCGCCGGCGCGCGCATCGTGCGCGTGGCCACGCACTGCACCGAGGCCGACATCTCGCGCCAGCACATCGAAGCGGCCAATGCGCTGGGCATGGACGCGGTGGGCTTCCTGATGATGAGCCACATGACCACGCCGCAGGCGCTGGCGGTGGAGGCGAAGAAGATGGAAAGCTACGGCGCGTCCTGCGTATACGTGGTCGATTCCGGCGGCGCGTTGAACATGAACGATGTGCGCGACCGGGTCGGCGCGCTGCGCGAGGCGCTGCAGCCGGACACCCAGATCGGCATCCATGCCCACCACAACCTGTCGCTGGGCGTGGCCAACTCCATCGCCGCGGTCGAAGCCGGCGCGATCCGCATCGACGCCAGCCTGGCCGGCATGGGCGCCGGCGCCGGCAACGCGCCGCTGGAGGTGTTCATCGCCGCCGCAGAGCGCATGGGCTGGAACCACGGCTGCGGACTGTACACGCTGATGGACGCGGCCGACGACATCGTGCGCCCGTTGCAGGACCGCCCGGTGCGGGTGGACCGCGAAACCCTGGCGCTGGGCTATGCCGGCGTCTATTCCAGCTTCCTGCGCCACGCCGAGATCGCGTCCGCGCGCTTCGGCCTGAAGACCGCCGACATCCTGGTCGAGCTGGGCAGGCGCCGCATGGTCGGCGGGCAGGAGGACATGATCGTGGATGTCGCGCTGGACATGCTGCGCGCGCGCGGCGAACAGGCGCAGGAGGCACGGGCATGACCCTGGAGCGTTCCCTCATCGAGCACTGCGCCCTGCAGCTGCTGGCCGCCGAGCAGGACGTGCGCGAGGTGACCCGGATCACCGATGCGCATCCGCAGATCGACGTGCGCGCGGCGTACGACATCCAGGACTGCCTGCGCGGCCTGAAGCAGGCCGCGGGCGTGCGCATCGTCGGCATGAAGATGGGCCTGACCTCGAAGCCGAAGATGCAGCAGATGGGCGTGGACACGCCGATCTATGGTTTCCTGGGCGATGACAATGCCGTGGACGATGGCGCGGCGGTCGATACCGCGCGCCTGATCCACCCGAAAGTGGAGGCCGAGATCGCCTTCGTCATGCGCGACGCGCTGTCCGGTCCTGGCTGCGACGCGGCGCGGGTGCTGGCCGCCACCGACTACGTGGTGCCGGCCATCGAGCTGATCGATTCGCGCTACGAGAACTTCCGCTTCGACCTGCCCAGCGTGATCGCCGACAACACCTCGGCCGCGCGCTACGTGCTGGGTTCGCGCCCGACCGCGGTGCAGGGGCTGGACCTGGAAACGCTCGGCGTGGTGATGGAAAAGAACGGCCGGGTGGTCGAGGTGGGCGCCGGCGCCGCGGTGCTGGGCAATCCCGCCGACGCGGTGGCGATGCTGGTCAACATGCTGGCCGCGCGCGGCCAGGCGCTGCCGGCGGGCAGCGTGGTGCTGTCCGGTGCGATCACCGCGGCGGTGGCGGTGGCCGCCGGGGACAACGTGCTGGTGCGTGCGGATGGCATCGGTACGACCTCGATGCGGTTTGTGTGAGGGCCGAAGGCGCGGCGCCGTGGCGGCTTCAGCCACGCGCGCCTGCCTGCACCGCGTCTTTCCCGCGCAGGCGAGGATGACGGCCTGAAGGCCACCCGGGCTGCCCGGGCGGCCGCTGCAAGAAAACCACGTTCTCCATGACCGGCGCTGCAGCGGCGCCGGAACGGTGTCCTGTTGCCCTGGGAGGGGAAAAACAATGATCGGTAACAAGAAGCTGGCCGCCCTGGCCACCACTGCAGTCCTGGCGGCGATGCCGCTGAGCGCCCTGGCCCAGGCCATGGACGCACAGGCCATGGAGGCGCGCATGGCGCAGCTGGAAAAGGAGATGCAGCAGATGCGCGACCTGCTGCAGGCCTACCAGCAGCGTGACGCCGCCAATGCCGCCAATGCCGCCGCTACGTCGACGCCGAGCGCGCTCGACGCCACCCGCGTCGCCGCGCCGGCGGCGCCGGCCGTCGTGATGCCCAACGCGATGCCGGGCACGAAGTTCTCCTTCGGCGGCTTCATCAAGCTGGATTCGATGTACACCCGCACCAGCGATGGCGAGATCGCCGATGGTTCGGCCGGGCGCCTGTTCTACTTCCCCGGCGCCACGCCGGTGGCGGCCGACGGCAAGGGCCGCAGCGCCAGCTATACCGACATGCACGCGCAGTTCTCGCGCTTCTGGCTCGGTGCCGACACCACCACCGAGCGCGGCGACAAGCTCAAGGCCTACATCGAGGCGGACATGTACGGCGGCGGCAGCAATGCGTTCGCCGGCAACGAGGTCATCACCAACACCTATGCGCTCACCCTGCGCCAGGCCTACGTGAGCTGGAACAACTGGCTGGCCGGCCAGACCTGGTCCAACTTCCAGGACGTGGCGGCGCTGCCGGACACGGTCGACTTCACCGGCCCCTCCGAGGGCACCATCTTCTCGCGCCAGGCGCAGCTGCGTTATACCCGCGGCGCATGGTCGTTCTCGGCGGAGAACCCGCAGACCACCATCACCCCGTTCGGCGGCAGGGGCGCGCGCATCAACAGCGGCGCCGACGTCATGCCGGACCTCACCGCGCGCTGGCTCGCCCGTGGCGACTGGGGCCACTTCACCGTTGCCGCGCTGCTGCGCAGCTTCCGCTACGACGGGCACGACGAAAGCGGCGGTGCCTTGAGCGTGTCGGGCAAATTCAACATGGGGGCGAACGACGACCTGCGCTACATGGTCAGCGGCGGCGCCGGCGTGGGCCGCTACCTCGGCTTCGCGCTGGGCAGCGACACCGTGCTGGACGAGGAGGGGCGCCTGCATGCGCTGGACGGCTATGGTGGCTTCGCCGCCTGGCGCCACGCGTTCTCGCCCAAACTCCGCGGCAACCTGGTCTATTCGGTGGCCGTGCTCGACAACGACACCGCCTGGACCGGATACGAAGTCACCGACAAGGCACAGTCGGTGCGCGCCAACCTGATCTATTCGCCATTTCCCAAACTGGACCTGGGCGTGGAGCTGAGCCATGCGCAGCGCCGCCTGGAGAATGGCGAGAAGGGCGACATGAACCGCGTGCACACGCACGTGAAGTACAGCTTCTGACGGCATCGTCCTGATGCCTTCAACGATGGCCCACGGCGGGCTGGGGTAACATCGACCCCGGTCCGCCGTTTCCGTTGCCGATGACTGCCACGCAGAGCCTGCCCCTGTTCCCGCTGCACGGCGTACTGCTGCCCGGCGCCGCGCTCGGCCTGCGCGTGTTCGAAGCGCGCTACCTGGACCTGGTGCGCGAATGCGGCCGCCAAGGTGGCACCTTCGGCATCTGCCTGATCCTGGAGGGCGAGGAAGTCGGCGCGCCGGCCACGCCCGCGGCCTGGGGCGTGGAGGCGCTGGTCGAGGATTTCGATGTCGGCGCCGATGGCGTGCTGCAGCTGCGCCTGCGCGGCGCGCGGCGTTTCCATGTGAGCCGGACGCGGGTGCGCGACAACGGCCTGGTGGTGGCCGATGTCCAATGGCGCGACCCGGACCACGACGACGAACTGCGGCCCGAGCATGCGCTGCTGGGCCTGCTGCTGGAACGCATCCTCGAGCAGGCCGGCGGTGAATTCGCCGGCGCCGGCCCGGCGCAGCTGGACCAGGCGGCGTGGGTGGGCTGGCGCCTGGCCGAACTGCTGCCGCTGGAAGACGAGCAGCGGCTGGTGCTGCTGCAGGAAGACGATCCGCACCAGCGGCTGGATCGCCTGCTCACCTGGATTCCCGATTTCGAGCCGCCGGCCGAATCCGACCTGTAGAGGCGGGGTTCGCCCCGCCTGCGGCTTGCCGGGGCAGCATGATGCGGGCGTGCCCCGGCTCTACGGTTGCGGTTCGCTGTGGATCATCAGCAGCGGCAGGCCGGTCTCGGGTTGCACCTGCTGCTGGTTCGGCATGCCGTCGAGCGACCGCTTGAGCGTATCCAGCGCGGGGTCCACGCCCGGCAGCGGCCGCCACATGCCGAACAGCTTCAGATGGCGCTGGAAACGCAGCGTCTGCGCGCTGCCCAGCCAGACCGGGGATTGCCCCGGCTCGAGGCGCACGGCCGACGGCCACAGCCGCAACGCATAGACCTGGTCCGGCTGCGCGCCCGGGTGCAGCAGCAGCAGTGCTTCGACGTTGCTGTCCAGGGTGGCGGGCAGCACCGGCACGTCCCGCGGTGCCGCCGTCTGCTCCAGCATGGCCAGTGCCTGCTGCCAGCCGGCCTGCGGCTGCACGCTCCAGCCATTGCGTTCCAGTTGCTGCTGCAGGGGCGCCAGCGGCCCGGCCACCTGCACGTCCAGCGGCCAGCGCTGGTCGTCGTCGAACTCGTTGCGGCGTGCCGGCAATTCGCGCCAGCCGTCCTGCCACCAGGCGGCCGCGTCCATCATCCGCGGCGCCTCGGCCGCCGGTTCGAACTTGGCCAGCTTGGCCGGCACGTTGCGCGGCGCGTACCAGAAGCCGGCCAGCACGAACGCGCCGTAGAACAGCCACGTCACCGGCTTGACCCAGAACGAGCGGTTGAAGCGGCGGCGGTAGGCGATGCCCAGCACCAGCAGCCAGAAGATGCCGAACAACATGCCGCCGATGACGTCGCTGAGCCAGTGCGCGCCCAGGTAGAGGCGGGCAAACCCGATGATCGTGACCACGATGCCCGACACCAGGTACGGCCACACCCGCGTGCGGCCGGGCAGTTCGCGGCCGATCAGCACGGCGAAGAAGCCGAAGGTGATGGTGGCCATGGTCACCGACACCGACGGGAAGCCGAAGCCGCTGCTGGCCGCCGGCGGCCGCACCACGTCCACGGTGGTGCCGAGCAGCTTGGTCAGCGCCAGGCCGAACGCCAGTGCCGCCAGCCAGTGCGCGGCGGCCATCCAGCGCCGGCGCCAGCACAGGTAGCCCATGCCCGCGGCGGTGGCCGGCAGCAGCACCTGCCAGTCGCCCAGCGAGGCCAGCGCCGCCATCGGGTAGTCGGCCAGCGGATTGCGCAGGGCCAGCATCAGGTGGTGCACGGCCAGGTCCAGCGCCAGCGGCTCGCCATGCCCCACCACCACCATCAGCAGCACGAACCAGCCCCAGCCCAGCAGCAACAGCATCAGCGCCAGCATCGCCAGCGGCACCGATTCGCGCCGGCGCGGGTCGAACAGGTCGTTCCAGTAGCGGCCGAGCAGGTGCGGGTGGCGCTGCGACCAGCGCAGCGCGCGCGCCAGCCAGCCGTCCATGCGCGCGGCCGACCAGCGGTAGCCGTACAGCACGATGGCCCACACCAGTCCCAGCATCACCCCGAGCAGGGCCACCACCACGAACAGCCGCCCGGCCACCGCCGCCACCGCGTCGTAGGCCTGGCCCAGCGCCCAGCCCGGCAGCAGGAACAGCACCGCCCACGACAGGCTGGCCACGGCGCTGGGCTGCGCGTAGCGCGCCAGCGGCATCTTCGCCATGCCGGCGATGGCCGGCACGAACGGGCGGATCGCGCCGACATAGCGCGCCACCAGGATGCTCTTGAACGCATTGCGCCTGAACAGCAGTTCGCCGCGCTCCAGCAGCTGCGGGTAGCGGCTGAACGGCCACACCCCGCGCAGGCGGTCGCCCCAGCGCCGGCCGACCCAGTAGCTCAGGCCGTCGCCGCAGAACGCGCCGAGCGCGGCACAGGCCACCGCGTAGGGGCCGGATATCTCGCCCATGCCGATGAGCACGCCGATGGCGATCATCAGCGGCAGCGCCGGCACGATCGCGCCGAGGATGATCACGGCGTCGCAGAAGGCGATGGCGAAGACGACGGCGCCGGCCAGCACCGGGTGCGCGGCGATCCAGGCCAGGGTGGAGTCGATCCAGGATGAATTCATCGACGGATTATAAAAGGGCGCGGGCGCCGGACCGTCGCCCGGCGATGGCTTCCCGGACAGCGGCGGTGCAGGTAGGAGAAGCCCGCATGCATGCGCCGCCGGTCCCGGCGGGACGGCCCGCTAGAATGGCGGCGATGGTGAATACGAACGACGACGACGGCCTGCAGATCCTCAAATCCGACAGCTTCGGCCGCATCCTGCTGGTGCGCGAGGGCGGGCGCCGCTTCGTGCGCCGCGATCTCGGCGCCACGCCGTGGTGGCTGCGGCTGCCGGCCTGGTGGCTGGCGCGGCGCGAGGCCCGCGCGCTGGCGAAGCTCGGCGGCATGGAGGCGACCCCGCGGCTGCTGGGCTGGGACGGGCGCTGGCTGGACCGCAGCTACATGGAGGGCGCGGCCATGCACCAGCGCCCGCCGCGCGGCGACGTGGCCTGGTTCCATGCCGCGCGCCGCCTGCTGCAGCAGGTGCACCGCCAGGGCATCGCCCACAACGACCTGGCCAAGGAAGCGAACTGGCTGGTGCGCGCCGACGGCTCGCCGGCGCTGATCGATTTCCAGCTGGCGGTCTGCGGCGACCCGCGCTCGCGCTGGATGCGCCTGCTCGCCCGCGAGGACCTGCGCCACCTGCTCAAGCACAAGCGCATGTACTGCCGGCAGGCGCTGACGCCGGTGGAACTGCGCCTGCTCAAACGCCACTCCTGGGTGCGCGAGCTGTGGTTCGCCACCGGCAAGCCGGTATACCGCTTCGTGACCCGGCGCCTCCTGCGCTGGGAGGACAACGAGGGGCAGGGGCCGAAGATGTGATCCATCCCGCGTAGCGGGATGGATCACCCCGAAGTTGCTGCGCAACTTCAGGCCCCGGCTGCTGCCTTGCCTATCCCCCGCGCCTTTGGCGCGCCCCCCTTAACAAAGGGGGGCTTCGCTCCATCACGTTGGCAATGCGCGTGGAGAGGGCTTGCCCCGCTGGGCCTCGCCGGGAAATCAACGGCGGGGCAAGCCACCGCTCTGCGGTGGGTTCGCTGGTTGCGGCCCTTTGTGGGTGCAGCCTTGGTCGACCGGACTCAGCGCACTTCCACCACCTGCCTGCCGAGGTAGTGGCGCTGGGCGTCGAAGTCGTAGCCCAGGGTGAGCGTGCCCGCGTCGGCGCAGGCGTGGCAGCTGCGCAGCGGGGTGGCGTAGAGCAGGCGCACGCCGCCGTCGGGCAGCGGCGCGGTGCCGGCGGCCTGCGCCGGCGCGAAGGGCACCACATCCGGATGCGCGTCGAGGAACGCCTTGAGCGCCGGCTCGGCGCGCGTGCTGTCGTCCAGCACGTCCGCATCCACGTCGATGGTCCGGCCGCCGGCATCCACCAGCCAGGTGCCCTGGTTGGTGTTGGCGCGCAGCGGGAATTCCAGGGTTGCCACGCCCACGCCGGACGCGTCGTCCCAGGCGCTGACGTAGCCCGGGTCGCCCTGCGCGGCCAGCCGTTGCGCGGCGGCGATCGCCGCCGGCGTCGCGCCGGCGCCACGCATGGCCTCGACCACGCAGTCGCCGCCGCCGGGCGGCGCGTCGCTGCGGCAGGCGTCGGTCGAACCGCTCCACACCGCGCTGGCATCGATCCGCGATGGCGCAGCGTCATTGCCGCCCAGCCCGGTGGTCTGCCCGGCCACGTCGCGCGGGCGTGCGGTGTCGGCCGGCGCTGCGGGCTGCTTCTGGCAGGCGGTCACGGAAAGAACGAGCAGCAGGGGAGCGGCAACAGCGGGCAACGGTTTCATTGGAACGCACGATGGATACGGAAAGGGCGCCAGTATCGGCATCGCGCATTAACGCCAGGTGTTCGGTGCGCGCGTCCATGGACGGCGTCGGGCATGGCGCATAATGCGCTCCGCTTCCATCGGTATCGCGGAGTCGCGCATGAGCAGCCTGCAAGGCAAGACCCTCTTCATCACCGGCGCCTCGCGCGGCATCGGCCTGGCCATCGCGCTGCGCGCCGCGCGCGACGGCGCCAACGTCGCCATCGCCGCCAAGTCGGCGGTGCCCAACCCCAAACTGCCGGGCACCATCCATACCGCGGTGGAGGCGGTGAACGCGGCCGGCGGCCGCGGCCTGGCGCTGAAGTGCGACATCCGCGAGGAGGACCAGGTGCGCGCGGCGGTGGCGGCCACCGTCGACACCTTCGGCGGCATCGACATCCTGGTCAACAACGCCTCGGCGATCTGGCTGCGCGGCGCGCTGGACACGCCGATGAAGCGCTTCGACCTGATGCAGCAGGTCAACGCGCGCGGCAGTTTCCTGTGCGCGCAGGCCTGCCTGCCGCACCTGCTGCAGGCGCCCAACCCGCACATCCTCACCCTGGCGCCGCCGCCGAGCCTGGACCCGAAATGGTGGGGGCCGCATACCGGCTACACCCTGGCCAAGATGGGCATGAGCTTCGTGACCCTGGGCCTGGCCGCCGAGTTCGGCCCGCAGGGCGTAGCGGTCAACGCGCTGTGGCCGCGAACCATCATCGCCACCGATGCGATCAACATGATCCCCGGCGTCGATGCCGCCGGCTGCCGCCGCCCGGAGATCATGGCCGACGCCGCGCACGCGGTGCTGGTGCGCGAGGCGGCCGGTTTCAGCGGCCGCTTCCTGATCGACGACGAGGTGCTGGCGCAGGCCGGCATCACCGACCTGTCCGCCTATGCGGTGGACCCGTCGCGGCCGCTGCTGCCGGACCTGTTCCTGGATTGACGGGGGTTCCGGATGGGGCCGCTCGAATCCTGCGCCCCGCCGTAGGAGCGGCTTCAGCCGCGAAGAGGCTTTACCGGCAGAGCCCCTCGCGGCTGAAGCCGCTCCTACGGGGAGCCGTCAGGGTTCCAGCGGCTCCGGCAGTTCGTGCCCGCAGCGGTTGCAGTAGCGCGCCTCCGGGTCATGGCCCTCGTGGCCGCAGACGATGCAGCCGCGGTCGTCGCGGCGGCGCCGGCCGGCTTCGGCCTGGCGCATGCCGTTGGCCAGCTCGGCGGTGTAGATGCCGGTGGGCACGGCGATGATGCTGTAGCCGATCAGGATCAGCACCGAGGTGACGAAGCGCCCCAGCGTGGTCTGCGGCACGATGTCGCCGAAGCCGACCGTGGCCATGGTCACCACCGCCCAGTACATGCTGGACGGGATGCTGCTGAAGCCGCGGCTGGGGCCTTCGATCACGTACATCAGCGAGCCGGCGATGATGGCGATGGTGATCACCATCGACAGGAACAGCAGGATCTTGCGGCGGCTGCGCCACAGCGCCCGCAGCAGGACGCCGCTTTCCTCGATGTAGCGGGTCAGCTTGAGGATGCGGAACACGCGCAGGATGCGCAGCGCGCGCACCACCAGCAGGGACTGCGCGCCGGGCACCAGCAGCGACAGGTAGGTGGGCAGGATCGCCAGCAGGTCGATGATGCCCCAGACGCTGAGCGCGTAGCGCAGCGGCCGCCGCACCACCAGCAGGCGCAGCACGTACTCGGCGGTGAACAGGACGGTGAAGCCCCATTCGACCACGTAGAACCACGACGCCCAGGCGGCGTGGACGTGCTGCACGCTGTCCACCACCACCACCAGCACGCTGGCGACGATGGCGTAGACCAGCAGCAGGTCGAAATTGCGCGAGGGGCGGGTGTCGTGCCGGTAGATGATGTCGAACCAGCGGCGGCGCCAGCCGGTCTCGGACGCGGGGTTGAGCTGCGGGGTGGAGAACAGGCGCATGGCGGCATTGTGCCGCAGCCCCGTGTAATGGGGGACAATGCCGCTTTCACCCACCACACCTACCGGAACGCCATGACCGCCGTCGCCGAACCGCTGCTGTCCCTGTCCCAGTACTACCTGCCGGTGTACCGGCCCCGCCAGCTGGTGCTCGAGCGCGGCCAGGGCGCCCGGCTCTGGGATACGCAGGGGCGCGAGTTCATCGACCTGGCGGCCGGCATCGCGGTGTGCAGCCTGGGCCACAACAACCCGGAACTGAAGGCCGCGCTGCTGGCCCAGGCCGACAGGCTCTGGCACACCAGCAACATGTTCTACAGTGAGCCGCCGCTGCACCTGGCGCAGGAGCTGGTGGAGGCCTCGCGCTTCGCCAGCCGCGTGTTCCTGTGCAATTCCGGCGCCGAGGCCAACGAGGTGGCGATCAAGCTGGTGCGCAAGTGGGCCGCCGCGCAGGGCCGGCCGCCGGAGAAGCGCGTCATCCTGACCTTCCGCGGCAGCTTCCACGGCCGCACCCTGGCCACGGTGACCGCCACCGCCCAGCCCAAGTACCAGGAAGGCTACGAGCCGCTGCCCGGCGGTTTCCGCTATGCCGATTTCAACGACGTGGCGCAGCTGGAAGCGGCCATGGCCGGCGGCGACGTGGCCGCGGTGATGTTCGAGCCGGTGCAGGGCGAGGGCGGGGTGATGCCGGCCTCGGCGGAGTTCATGCGCCGCGCCCGCGAGCTGTGCGACCAGCACGGCGCGCTGCTGGTGCTGGACGAGATCCAGGTGGGCATGGGCCGCACCGGCGAGCTGTTCGCGCACTGGAACTGGGGCGTGACCCCGGACATCGTCAGCCTGGCCAAGGCGCTGGGCGGCGGCTTCCCGATCGGCGCCATGCTGGCCGGCCCGAAGGTGGCCGAGGTCATGGGCGTCGGCGCCCACGGCACCACCTTCGGCGGCAACCCGCTGGCCGCGGCGGTGGCGCGGGTGGCGCTGCGCACCCTGGCCTCGGACGGGATCAAGGCCAACGTGGCCCGCCAGTCGGCCGCGCTCAAGGCCGGGCTGGAGGCCATCGGCGCCGAGTTCGGCGTGTTCGAACAGGTGCGCGGCATGGGCTTGATGATCGGCGCGGTGCTCAAACCCGAGTACGTGGCCGACATCGGCGCGCTGCTGGACCTGGCCGCCGAGAAGCAGGTGCTGATCCTGCAGGCCGGCACCAGCGTGCTGCGCTTCGTGCCGCCGCTGAACATCACCGACGAGGAGCTGGCCGAAGGCCTCAGGCGCGTGCGCGAGGCGATCGCGGCCTACGTGGCATCGCGCTGACGCACGCCCCTTTCGGCTGCTTCCCGTAGGAGCGGCTTCAGCCGCGACCTGGCTTTCCCGTGAAGGCTCTGGTCGCGGCTGAAGCCGCTCCTACGCTTTTGCGGGGCTCACCCCGCACGGAGGCTTTCCCGCAACGGCCTCAATCGCGGCTGAAGCCGCTCCTGCGACAGGCCGAGGGCCGGGTTCCCGGCGCGCTACCCGGCAGGCGGGTGCCTTGCTGCCCCAGCCGCTTCCGGAACAATGCTTTGGGCATGACCTGGACAGCGTTCTGCGGCAGGGTCGTTCCGACGCGTTTCGCGGCAGCAACCGCCCCGTTCGGCCCATCGCGGCACTGCTCCGCCATCGCGCGACGAAGCGAGCCGGCCGCTGCTTCAGTCCAGCAGCCGGTAGCGCCGCAGCACGCGGCGCAGTGATTGCGTGTGGTGCGCGGTGTCGGCGTGCAGGCCGGCCGCGCGTGCGCCCTGCACATGGCGGAACAGGTGGTCGACGAACAGCGTGCGCGCCGGCGCGCTGCCGAGCCTGTCGGCCGCGGCCAGGTAGATGCGCGGATCGGGCTTGCGCACGCCCAGCGCGGCGCTGCACAGCACCTCGATGCCGGGCAGCAGCGCGGCGATGGCGGCCGCGCTCAGGGGGCCGTTGTTGGTCAGCACGGCGACGCGCACATCCGCGCGCAGGCGTTGCAGCAGGGCGAGCGTGTCGCGGCGCAGGGCGCTGGCCCGGATACGCGCGGTGCGCCAGTCGTCGGCGGACAGTTGGCTGCCGAGGTGGGCGTTCAGCGCCTGCAGCAGCGCCCCGCCATCGAGTTCGCCGCGCGCGTGCGCCAGCTCCAGGCCTTCGCCGCGCAGCAGCGCGTCGATCTGCGCGGGCGCGCAGCCGGCGGCTTCCGCCAGATGCCGGAGATGGCGCGGGTGGTCGTAATCGGCAAGCAGGCCGTCGAAATCGAGCAGCAGGGCGTGGAGGGTGGGAATCATCGGGACACGGCAGGAGCGACTTCAGTGGCGGTGGGGCTTTCCCGGGAAGTCCCCTTCGCGACTGAAGTCGCTCCTGCGGGGGCGGCGCTCAGGCGGCGACCACCTTGAACGCCTCGCGCGCGGCGGCCAGGGTGGCATCGATCACCGCGTCGTCGTGCGCGCTGGACAGGAAGCCGGCCTCGTAGGCCGACGGCGCCAGGAACACGCCGCGCTCCAGCATCGCGTGGAAGAAACGGTTGAACGCGGGAATGTCGCAGGCGGTGGCCTGGGCGTAGGTTTCCACTTTCTCATGGGTGAAGAACAGGCCGAACATCGCGCCGACGCGGTTGGTGGTGACGGCGACGCCGGCCTCGCGCGCGGCCGCTTCCAGGCCCTCGCACAGGCGCGCGGTGCGCGCGGCCAGCGCATCGTGGAAACCCGGCTGCTGGATCAGCTGCAGCATCGCCAGGCCGGCGGCCATCGCCACCGGATTGCCGCTGAGCGTGCCGGCCTGGTAGATCGGGCCGGCCGGGGCGATCTGCTGCATCAGCTCGCGGCGGCCGCCGTAGGCGCCCACCGGCATGCCGCCGCCGATGATCTTGCCGAAGGTGGTCAGGTCCGGGGTGACGCCGTAGTGCGCCTGGGCGCCGCCCAGCGCCACGCGGAAGCCGGTCATCACCTCGTCGAAGATCAGCAGCGCGCCGTGCTTCGTGCACAGTTCGCGCAGGTGCTGCAGGTAGCCCGCGCGCGGCGGGATGCAGTTGGCGTTGCCGACCACCGGCTCGATGATCAGGCCGGCGATCTCGCCGCCCTGCTGTTCGAACAGCGCGGTGGCCGCGTCGAAATCGTTGTAGGGCAGGGTGAGGGTGAGTTCGCTCAGGCCGGCCGGCACGCCCGGCGAGGTCGGCACGCCCAGGGTCAGCATGCCGCTGCCGGCCTTGACCAGGAACGAATCGCCGTGGCCGTGGTAGCAGCCTTCGAACTTGACGATCCTGCTGCGCCCGGTGGCGCCGCGCGCCAGGCGGATCGCCGACAGCGTGGCCTCGGTGCCGGAGTTGACCATGCGCACCATCTCGCACGAGGGCACCAGGGCGGTGATGGTCTCGGCCATGGTCACTTCGGCCGCACACGGCGCGCCGAACGACAGGCCGTTGCCGATGGCCTGCTGCACCGCCTCGCGTACCGCCGGGTGGTTGTGGCCGACGATCATCGGGCCCCACGAACCGACGTAGTCGATGTAGCGGTTGCCGTCCACGTCGAACAGGTAGGCGCCATCGGCGCGCTGCACGAAGAACGGTTCGCCGCCGACCGACTTGAACGCGCGCACCGGCGAGTTGACGCCGCCGGGCAGCAGCTGCCGGGCGCGGGCGAACAGGGCGTGGGACTGGTCGTGGTTCAGGGACATGGCAGGCACGGGGATGACGAAAGAATGCGCCCATTGTCCGCTTTCGCGCCGGGCGCCGCCATGCGCCGGGGCATGCATGACCAATGGCCTGCAAGGGCGCGCGGGGCGCATGCAAGAATGCGGGACGATCCGTCCCGAAGGGAGAGCCATGAAGTTCGATACGACGTTCAAGGCCGGCGCGCTGTCGGCCGCGCTGCTGCTGGCCTTCGCCGCCACCGCCCACGCCGGTACCGGCCCGGCGCAGATTTCCGAGCGCGCGCGCGCCATCCAGGCCAGGGCGATCAACCTGGACACCCACCTGGACACGCCGGCGCTGTTCTCCAAGCCGGGCTGGAAGATCACCGACCGCCATACCTTCCAGGACGACGGCTCGCAGATCGATTACCCGCGCATGGTCGAGGGCGGGCTGGATGGCGGCTTCTGGGTGGTGTTCACCGGCCAGGGCGAACGCGACGCGGCCGGCAACCTGAAGGCGCGCGACGCCGGCCTCAGGCGCCTGTCCGAAATCCGCGAGATGGTCGCGGCCAACCCGGACAAGTTCGAACTGGCCACCACCGCCGACGATGCGGCGCGCATCAAGGCCGCCGGGAAGAAATCGGTCTACATCAGCATGGAGAACGCCTACCCGCTGGAGTACGACCCCAGCCTGCTGAGTTTCTATTACAAGCAGGGGCTGCGCATGATCTCGCTGGCGCACATCAGCCACAACGATTTCGCCGATTCGGCCGGCATGGGCGTGGCGCCGGAAGGCGAGCACGGCGGCCTGAGCGAGAAGGGCAAGGCGATGATCGCCGAGGCCAACCGGCTGGGCATCATCATCGACCAGTCGCACGCGTCCAACGCGGTGTTCGACCAGATGCTGGAACTGAGCAGGGCGCCGATCATCCTTTCGCACAGCGGCGCCTACGACGTGTTCGCGCACTCGCGCAACATCGACGATGCGCGCATCCGCGCGCTGGCGAAGAAGGGCGGCGTGATCCAGGTGAACTCGCTGGGCGGCTACCTGATCGACACCGGCGCCACCCCGGAGTACCGCGCCGAGCGGCGCAGGCTCTACGAATCCTTCGGCGGCCGCGACGACCTGGGCGACGCCGAGCGCGCGCAGCTCAAGGCGCGCCTGGCCGAGCTGGACGCGAAGTACAACATCCGCAAGGCCGATTTCGACGACTACATGCGCCACCTGCTGCACATCATCAAGGTGGCCGGCTGGGAGCACGTGGGCCTGGGCGCGGACTGGGACGGCGGTGGCGGCGTGGAAGGCTACGAGGACATCGCCGCCCTGCCCAAGGTGGTGCAGGCCCTGCTCGATGCCGGCTACGACGAGCGGCAGATCGGCGGCATCCTCGGCGGCAACACCGTGCGCCTGATCCGCGAGGTGCAGGCCCTGGCCGACCCGGCGGCGGTCAAGGCGGCGCTGGAGTAAGCGCTGCTCAAGCCCCTCTCCCCATGGGATGAGAGGACACGGTCTGCGCGCCACGGGCGCGCGTGCCTTCGAGCGCCCACGCCGCTGGCGTAGGCCGGGGCGCGGAGCGGGGTTGGGGTGAGGGAGCACGGTGAAGTCCGTGGCGCTCTGCCATCGGAGGCGTCCGCCGCGCCTGCATCCGTTCTTCCGGAAACCGCTGCAGGCGACCCATCGTCGGCCGACCCTTCGGAAGGCTTGGCAGTGCAGCCTGGCAATCCGGTGGCCTGCTCAAGCCCCTCTCCCAATGGGAGAGGGGTTGGGGTGAGGGTACGCAGCGAAGCCCGCAACGTTTTGCCGGCAGGCGCTTCCACAGCACCTCGGTTCGTTGCCCGGCGCCGCTGCACGCGGCACATGCGTGTGCCGATCCTTCGGAACGCTTCGCCGTGCAGCCTGGCAATCCGGCCGGGCTGCTCCCCGACGGCGTCGGGAAGCAACGCGCCGCGGCCGCTCAGCGCGGAGAAAAACACGCCTGGTAGCCGCGCAGCGCCGCCACCGGGTCGGCGGCGGCATACACGCCGCTGATGACCGCCAGCAAATCGGCGCCGGCGGCGACCAACGGCGCGGCGTTGTCCGCGGTCAGGCCGCCGATGGCCACGCGCGGCACGCACAGCGCCGCGGCCTCGCCCAGCAGCGACGGGTGCGCGCGCCGGGTGGTGGCCTTGCTGCGGCTGGGAAAGAACGCGCCGAAGGCGACATAGCTGGCGCCGGCGGCCACCGCGCGCTGCGCCAGCCCGATCTGGTCGTAACAGGACGCGCCGACGATCGCGTCCGGGCCGAGCAGGGCGCGCGCCGCGGCGATATCGCCGTCGTCCTCGCCCAGGTGCACGCCGGCCGCGCCGACGGCGGCGGCCAGGGCAGCATCGTCGTTGACGATCAGCGGCACGCCGGCGGCGGCGCACAGCGCCTGCAGCGCCTGCGCCTGTTCATGGGCGGTGGCGGCATCGACCGCCTTGTTGCGGTACTGCAGCCAGGTGGCGCCGGCGGCGAGCAGCGGCCGCGTGCGTTCCAGCAGGCGCGCGGTGTCGGTTTCGTCGGGGGTGATCAGATAGACGCCGCGGGCGGCGGGGATGGGGTGGGGCATGGATGGCTACCTGTACGGCGGCGGGAATGGGACAATCTGCGGCCGCCCCTGTGTTGCCGTGATTATCCAATGTCCGACGCTTCCGCCTCCACTTTCCGCACCTGGATGTGCGTCGTCTGCGGCTTCATCTACCGCGAGGCCGACGGCCTGCCCGAAGAGGGCATCGCCCCGGGCACGCGCTGGGAAGACGTGCCGGAGACCTGGACCTGCCCGGACTGCGGCACCACCAAGGACGATTTCGAGATGGTGGAGCTGGACTGAGCCGGGCCGGCACCGGAATGCCGCAGGGGCGCCCCGCACGCGCCCTGCCGGCGAAGGAAGCCGCACGCGGGGCGAGCCCGCAGGCAGGGATCAATGCAGCCGCGGCCTTTCGCCGCCGATGTCGATCAGGCGTTCGCGCACCTGCGCCGCGTCGGCGGCATCCGGCTCCCGCCGCAGGTACTGCGACAGGTCGGAGCGCGCGCCGGCCAGGTGGTCCAGGCGCAGGTAGGCCAGGCCGCGGTCGCGCAGCGCGTCGTTCTGCTCCGGCGCGAGCTTGAGGATGCGGTCGGCGCTGCGCGCGGCGCGGTCCCATTCCTCGCGTTCGGCGTAGACGCCATACAGGTTGCGCAGCATGCGCATCAGGATCGCGCGCGCCGGCGCCGGGTCCAGGATCTGCGCCAGCACCTGGTCGTCGGGCGTCTCGCCGCCGAGGTTGCTGCGCGCGCGCTCGCGCAGTTCGTCCACGCCCAGCGGGCGGCCGCCGTTGAACGGGTCCATGACCAGCACCCCTTCCTCCACCGGCAGCCGCACCAGGAAATGGCCCGGGAAGGAAATGCCTTCCAGCGGCAGGCCGAGCCGGCGCGAGACTTCCATCTGCACCAGCGCCAGCGAGATCGGGTTGCCGAGCCGGCGCGTGACCACCTCGTTGAGGTAGCTGTTGCGCGGGTCGTAATAGGCGTCGTGGTTGCCGCTGTAGCCCAGTTCGTTGAACAGGTGGTGGTTGATGGCGGCCACCTTCAGCGGCCACTCGGCGATGGCCTCCACTTCCACGCGCAGGTGGTCGGCGTGGGCCTGCAGCAGGCGGTCGCAGCGGGCCGGGTCCAGTTCCGGGTATTCGTCGCGCGCGATCAGCAGCGCGGTGGGCAGCAAGGGCAGTGCGTCGTCGGCCAGCTCGGCCAGCGCGTCCCAGTGCGGCAGGGTGAGGCGTGTGTCGGACATGGCCCAAGACTGGCGGCAAAGCGCGGCCGGTTCAAGGCGTGCGGCCTGCGCATGCCGGGTAGGCGCGACTTCAGTCGCGATGGGGCTTTCCTAGTAACGCCCCATCGCGACTGAAGTCGCTCCTACGTGGGGCGGGTCATTTGGCCTTCGGGATGCCGGGGCCGAACACCAGTTCGGTGCCGTCTTCCAGTTTCAGCTTCGCCGCCTGGCCGGCATTGAGTTCCAGCACGTAGCGCGCCGGCCCGGCGCTGGGATAGGGCGGGCAGGCATCGCCGGCCGAGCACGGCGGCACGTCGCGCTGCTGGCTGACCAGCCGGCGCGCATCGTCGAAATAGAGGATGTCCAGCGGGATGCGGGTGTTCTTCATCCAGTACGCCTGCGGTTCCAGGCGGTCGTGGATGAACAGCATGCCGCGGTCGCTGTCCATGCTGTCGCGGAACATCAGCCCGCGCGCGCGGCTGGCGTCGTCCTGGGCCAGTTCCACCTTGTAGCGGGTGCCGGCCAGTTCCACCCAGTGCCCGCCGGCGCTGGCGCAGCCGCTGAGCAGCAGCAACAGGGACAGGCAGGCGATGCGGCGCGGCAGGGACATGGCGGACTCTCGGGCGACAGGGCGTTGCGCACCTTCACGGATGCGTGGCGCGGCGTCAAGCGTCCTCGCGCGCGGGTTCCGGCCTGCCTGGCGTGGCGGCGAAGGCGGCGTGCAGCGCGGAAAACAGGCCGTGCACGTCCTCGCGCAGCCATGCCCGCGTGGCGGCGGCGGGCTGCACGAACAACTGGCAGGACAGGGCCAGCGCGGCGGCGTCCAGGCCGAGCGGATCGTCGCGGTGGCGACCGAGCTGGAAGAAACGGTCGTACAGGTCGAAGCGGCTCTCCAGCAGGTGCGCGTGCCAGGCGCCCAGCGTGTGGTCGATGTCCAGGCCGCCAGCCTGTCGTGGCGGCGTCCAGCCGGGCGGCAGGTACAGCGGCGGCGTGGCCGCGGGCAGGGCGCCGGCATGCGCATAGGCGCGGCAGGCCAGCCAGAAGCGGAACAGGCACAACTCGGCGATCGCTTCGCGCGGCGCCGGATGCAGCCGCAGCACGCTGGCGTAACGGCCGTGGTAGTCCACGTCCAGGTAGTCGCGGACGTGCCGCTCCGATGCCGCGCCGGCGGCGGGAATGCCTTTCATGCCTGCTTCTCCCTGGCGGGGCGCGCGCCCGGACGGGCGCGCGCGTGAGTCCATGCGCCAATGAAAGCAATTAGTTCACTCAAATGAAAGTGATTGGTGACCTTGCCGCGGAAGCGGTCCGTAACGTTGCCGGCCATGAGCGACGAACGCTTCGAGTTCTCCCGACGCTTGGGACAGGCGATGAGCGCGGCCGGTTACGAACCGCGGCCGGCGGTCCTCTTCCGCCTGTTCAATGCGCGCTACCGGGGGCGTTCGGTGAGTTTCCAGAGCGCGTCGCGCTGGCTGGGCGGTCGCTCCATTCCCGAGCAGGACAAACTGCAGGTGCTGGCCGAACTGTTCGGCGTGACGCCGCAGGCGCTGCGCTTCGGCGAGGCGCCGACGCGCGTGGCCGAGGCGCGCGCCGAGTGGAACAGGATGGGCGCGCGCGAACGCGCGGTGATCGATACCTATCTGGCGCTGCCGGCGCGGCAGCGCGAGCTGGTCGGCGAGCTGGTGAAGGCGCTGGCGCAGGCGGACAGGAAACCCACGCGCTGACGGCGCGGCGCGCGATCGCGCGCGGCTGGACACATCCGCCGGGTCGATGCGTCAGGGAAGCATCCCGTCCGGAGATGCGCGCATGCTTCTTTGCCGTTCCCTTACCGCTGCATTGGTGCCGTTCCTGCTGCTGCTCGCGGGCAATGCCCAGGCCGATGCGGATTGCCCTCCTCTGCCCGGCCTGGAGCAGTGCGCGGCCGGCGCGCATGGCTGGGTCTACGGCCGCGATGCCGGGCAGGTGCGCCTGCTGGCCGGCGACCTGGCCGCCAGCGCCGCCACCTTCGCGCGTCACTTCGCCCGCCCACCGCTCCGGCTCGCCGTGCTGCTGGACGCGCCGGAGGACATCGGTGCCGACGACCGCGCGCGGCTGCTCGCTGCCGGGGCCGCGCAGGTGATCGACTGGCCCGGCATGCAGGCCTTCCAGGCCGCGCGCCAGTCGGCGGTGGCGGCCGACGATCCCGGCAGCCGCCTGCTTGCCGCCAACCCGGCCATCGTCCAGGCGATCTGGCGCAACCTGACCCGCCACGAGCTGGGCCACGTGGTCTTCAATCTCACCTACTGGCCGGACCTGGGCAGGACGTCCGGGCACGGCCATGCGCGCAGCCCGGACTGGCTCAACGAAGCGGCGGCGATGCTGCTGGAGGCCGACGAACTGGTCGCCCAGCGCCGGCGGATGCTGCGCGGCATGCGGGCCGATCCGGCCCATCCGCTGCCCGGTCTTGCCGACTTCCTGGCCATGGCCAACCCCGCCCGTCCCGACAGACAGGCCGCGCCCGCCACCCAGGGCATCCGTCTGGTGTACCGCAGCCCGGCCGAGGTCGGCGATGCGGCGGCCGGTGCGCGCTACTACGCGCAGGTGCAGGGCTGGGCCGATTTCCTGGTCCAGGCCACGGCCGCGGCGCGCCCGGGCGTGCTGGGCAGCCTCAGCGGGCGCATCGCGTCCGGCGGCCGTTTCGACGATTGGCTGGCCGACACCGGCCCGGCATTCGGCCTGCCCGACAATCTGCCCGCGCTGGAACGGCAGTGGCGGGCCTGGCTGGACGCCACGGCCGGCTGACGCGCCATGGCAACCGTCGTCGCGTGTGCGGGCTTACAGCACCTGCGGCGGTTCGCCGCCGACGATGACCACGTCGGCCGGACGCCGCGCGAACAGGCCGACGGTGACCACGCCCGGGATCTGGTTGAGCTGCTGTTCCAGCTTCACCGGGTCGGTGATGGACAGGTTGTGCACGTCCAGGATCAGGTTGCCGTTGTCGGTGACCACGCCATCGCGCCACACCGGCTGGCCGCCGGTCAGCGCCAGGATCTCGCGCGCCACCAGGCTGCGCGCCATCGGGATCACTTCCACCGGCAGCGGGAACTTGCCCAGCACCTTGACCTGCTTGCTCGGGTCGACGATGCAGACGAACTGCCTGCTGGCCTCGGCGATGATCTTTTCGCGGGTCAGCGCGGCGCCGCCGCCCTTGATCAGGTTCTTGCGCGGGTCGCATTCGTCGGCGCCGTCCACGTACAGCGACAGCCCACCGGTGTGGTTCAGGTCCAGCACCTCGATGCCGTGGCCCTTGAGCAGGGCGGTGCTCTGCTCGGAGCTGGAGACGGCGCCTTCGATCTGGTCCTTGATGCGCGCCAGCGCTTCGATGAAGTAAGCGACGGTGGAGCCGGTGCCGACCCCGACGATCATTCCCTTCTGGACGTATTCGATGGCTTTTTCGGCGGCCAGGCGCTTGGCTTCGGACATGGTGGGCTCGATGGCGGTGGAGGAATGGTTGTCAGATGCAGGAGCGCACTTCAGTGCGCGATGGGGCTTTCCCGGTAATGCCCCATCGCGCACTGAAGTGCGCTCCTGCGAAAATCAGGCCGGCTTCTTCTTCTTTTCCAGCGCCAGCAGCAGCTTCCACTGCGCGGCGGTGACCGGGAATACCGACAGGCGGTTGCCCCTGGCGGTCAGCGGGAAGCCTTCGCCCAGTTCGTCGGTGTGCTGTTTGATCTCGTCCAGCGGGATCACCTGCGCCAGCTTGCGCTCGAAGGCCACGTCCACCAGGTACCAGCGCGGCTGTTCGCGGCTGGCCTTGGGGTCGTGGTAATCGGACTTCGGGTCGAACTGGGTGTCGTCCGGGTAGGCCTCGCTGGCCACCGTGGCGGTGCCGACGATGCCCGGCATCTTGGTATTGGAGTGGTAGAACAGGATGCCGTCGCCGACCTTCATGCCGTCGCGCATGAAATTGCGCGCCTGGTAGTTGCGCACGCCGTTCCACGGTTCGGTGCCCACGCGCTGCAGGTCGTCGATGGAAAAGGCGTCCGGTTCGGACTTCATCAGCCAGTAGCGCTTGCGGGCGGTCATGCGTGCGACGGTTCCGGGTAGAGAGTGGTCTGCTCGGTGCAGATGGCATCCACCGCCACGTCCCAGTCCTCGGCCGGCAGCGCCGGCACCTGCTGGGCGGCGAAGCCGGCGCCGACCAGCCACGGCGGCGCGCTCTGCCGCTGGCGGAAAGCGAAGCTGCGATCATACCAGCCGCCTCCCATGCCCAGCCGCCGGCCCTGCGGGTCGAAGCCGACCAGCGGCGCGACCACCAGCGCCATGTCCTGCGCGTGCAGGGTGCGTTCGGGATCGACGTCCGGCTCGGGGATGCCGTAGCGGTTGGTGCGCAGCGGCTGCCCGGGCCGCCACGGCGCGAAGCGCAGCAGGCGGCCGTGCAGCACCGGCAGGCAGTAGGTCTGGTGCGCGGGCAACTGCATCTGCCAGCGGTGCAGGGCGATCTCGCCGTCCATCGCCCAGTAGCCGGCCACCGGGCCGCCCACATCGGCGAAGGGCAGGGCGAGCAGCCGCGCGGCCAGCGCCTCGGCGGCGGCGATGCGCTCGGCGGCCGGAATGTCGCGGCGGCGCTGGCGCAGGTGTCGGCGGAGGTCCTGTCGATTGTCGGAAGTCATGGACGGGAAGTATGCCCCTCTCCCCTCGGGAGAGGGGTTGGGGAGAGGGTACGGGCGAAGCTTCGTGCAATCGAATGCCACGAGGCTTCGCCCGTACCCTCATCCGCTCTTCGGGCCACCTCGCTCCGCGCCCCGGCCCGACGCAGCGCGCCGGGCGTTCAGGCGTGCGCGAACCAGTGGTTCGCAGGCAACACGCCTTCACCCCGGAGGGAGAAGGAAAAAAGGAACGGCGCCTTGCGGCGCCGTTCCGGAATAATTGCATTCTCCGCCATGACGATGCATGCGAAACGACCTTGAACCCGGGGTTCAAGTGGGGACGCTGGGGAACCATCGGGCTTCCCGCTGCAAGGCGGACCTGCACACCCGGTGCCGTCGCGCCCCCGTGGTCGTCATTAAGGGACAAGGCGAATGTTTGCACACGCCGTCGTTCACGGCAGAGAACGCGACGCCAGTATAGCCGTGTTGCGCGCGCATGGCAGCCCGTGGAGGCAGCGCAGGCGGAACCGTCCGTCGGATGAATGCGGCGCGGTCAGCGGCCGTCGTCGATCGCGCCGTCCAGGCGACGGTTGAGATCGTTCATCGCGGTCTGGAAACGCTGCTGCTGCTGCGCCAGTTCATCGCGCATCAGGTGCAGTTCGTGCGCCAGGTTCAGCGCGGCCAGGACCGCCACCCGGTCCACCGCGGCCATGCGGTTGTTGCCGCGGATCTCGCGCATGCGCGCATCGAGCATGCGCGCGGCGGCGGTGAGGCTGTCGCGCTCGGCCGGCTCCACGCCGACGGTGTACTCGCGGTCGAGGATGCGGACGCTGACCGGCTCGTTCTGGCTCACGTGTGCTGCTCCAGCGACTTGAGGCGGGTGATCATCGCTTCCACCCGCGAGCGCGCCTGCTCGTTCTTGGCCAGCAGCTGCGCGCGTTCGGCCACCAGCTGTTCCTGCTGCTGGCGCAGGCTGCGGTTCTCGTCGGCCAGGCGCTGGTTGCGCTCGAACAGCAGTTCGAGGCGGGCGGCCAGGGCCTGCAGCTGGGCGGCGGGGTCGAAGGAATCCATGCCCGGCACGATAGGCATGCGCGTCGGGGGTGGTCAAGATGGCGCGCACGGCGCCGTTGCTACACTGTGCAGCCGCCGCCGCGCGCCGCGCGCCGCGGGCCTTCCCGCTTCCAGACCCCTGTGACATGACCGATCTTCCCGCCGTGAACGACATCCTCCAGGCCAGCCAGGCGCTGGACCTCGGGGCCACCCCGGCCGAACTCCACGGTGGACTGTGCGGCTGGCTGGCCGCCGGCGGCGCCGACCTGCCGGCCTGGCCGGCCAAAGTGCTGGCCGACGACAACCTGCCCGCGCCCGCACCGGGCAGCGCGCTCGACCGCCTGCGCGAAGCGGTGGTGGCGCAGCTGGAAGACCGCGATTTCGCCTTCGAACTGGTGCTGGCCGCGCCGGCGGCGCCGCTGCAGGAACGCACCGACGCGCTGTTCGACTGGTGCCGCGCGTTCCTCGGCGGCTTCGGCCTGGCCGCGGGCAAGCGCCCGGCGCTGAGCGAGGAGGGCGAGGAAGCCCTGCAGGACCTGGCGCGGCTGGCGCAGGCTTCCAGCGACGAGTTCGACAGCGCCGACGAGGACGAGGACGCGCTGGCCGAGATCGAGGAATTCGTGCGCGTGGCGGTGCTGCTGCTGCACGGCGACTGCGTGATGGGCGCGCGCCACCGCCAGCGCCTGAACTGAGCCGCCATGCACACGCTGACCGGCATCGCCCCCGCCGAGTACGCGCACCGTCGCCGCCAGCTGATGGAGGCGGCCGGCGACGACGCCATCCTGGTGCTGCCGGCCGCGCCCGAGCGCGTGCGCAGCAACGACACCCACTACCCGTACCGGCAGGATTCGGACTTCTGGTACCTGTGCGGCTTTCCCGAACCGGAAGCGGTGCTGGTGCTGATCCCCGGCCGCCGCCATGGCGAGACGATCCTGTTCTGCCGCGAGCGCGATGCCGAGCGCGAAGCCTGGGACGGCCCGCGCGAAGGCCAGGAAGGCGCGGTGGCGCGTTACGGCATGGACGATGCCTATCCGATCGAGGACCTGGACGACATCCTGCCCGGCCTGCTCGAAGGCCGCTCGCGCGTCTACTACCACTTCGGCCGCGACGCCGATTTCGACCTCAAGCTGATCGGCTGGGTGAACCGGGTGCGCTCGCAGGTGCGCCACGGCGCGCAGCCGCCGCACGAGTTCCTGGAACTGGGCCACCTGCTGCACGAGCAGCGCCTGTTCAAGTCGCCGGCGGAGATCGCGCTGATGCAGCAGGCCGCCGACATCAGCGTGCGCGCGCACCGCGCGGCGATGCGCGCCGCGCGCGCCGGCATCGGCGAATACGAGCTGCAGGCCGAGCTGGAACGCGAGTTCCGCCGCCACGACGCGGTGCCGGCCTACAACAGCATCGTCGGCGCCGGCGCCAACGCCTGCGTGCTGCATTACCGCGCCAACGGCGGCGGCAGCCGCGACGGCGACCTGGTGCTGATCGACGCCGGCGCCGAATACCGCGGCTACGCCAGCGACATCACCCGCACCTTTCCGGTCAACGGCCGCTTCAGCGCCGAGCAGCGCGCCCTGCACGACCTGGTGCTGGCCGCGCAGGCGGCGGCGCTGGAACAGGCGCAGCCGGGCATCGCCTACGAGGAAGGCCACCTGGCCGCGGTCGAGGTGCTCACCGAGGGCCTGCTGCGGCTGGGGCTGCTGAAGGGCGACCTGGAAGAGAACCTGATCGAGGGCCATTACAAGCGCTTCTACCGGCACAAGACCGGGCACTGGCTGGGCCTGGACGTGCACGACGTGGGCGACTACAAGCTGGCCGGCGAATCGCGGCTGCTGGAGGCGGGCATGGTGTTCACCATCGAGCCGGGCCTGTACGTGTCGCCGGACGACAGCAGCGTGGAGGCGCGCTGGCGCGGCATCGGCATCCGCATCGAGGACGACGTGCTGATCACCGGCGACGGCCACCGTGTGCTGACCGGTGCGCTGGAGCGCAGCGCCGAGGAGATCGAGGCCTTCATGGCGCGCGCGGAGCCGTAGGGACGGGCGCGGAAGCGCCCTTCGGTGCGCGCCGGGCTTTCGGAGTGGGGCTTCACTGCAGACTGAAGTGCGCTCCTGCAGAGCCTCGGCGCGGCCACGAATCAAGGAGACCCGGATGTCAGTGAATTTCCCCCTGCGCCTGCTGCTTGCCGCGATGCTGATGTCCGCCGCGCATGGCGCGCCGGCGTCGCCCGCACCGGCCCATGCCGATGTGCTCGACCTGCACGGCACGCCGGCCAACGCCGCCGATCGCAGCTTCAACGTGTTCTTCGACGCCGGCGCCTGGCACGGCTACAGCCTGCCGGCGGTGGGCGACGCCGGCAGCGGCTTCTCCGGGCCGTTCGTGCACAGCCTCGGCGCCGGCCGCTGGGTCGGGCGGCGGATGGCGAAGGTGGAGCTGAAGGACGCCGCCAGCGGCAGGCCGCTGGCGCTGCGCGAGATCGCCAGCCACAGCCTGCCCGGCTGCCTGGAGCGGCGCTTCGAGGGCGAGGGCGTGCGCCTGCGGCAGGCGCTGTACTTCGCCGATGCGCGGCGCGCGCTGGTGCGCATCGAGCTGGAGGCATCCACCGCGCATTGGCTGGACGTCGCCGTGGAAGGCGAGTCGATGCCGGCGCCGGGCGATGCCGTCGTGCTGCGGGACGGTGCGCTGCTGCAGACCTTCGCCGGCAGCGGCGAAACCCTGCTGACCCGGCTGCACGCCACGGGCGGAGAGATGCAGCCGCGGCAGGAACGGCAGGGCTATCGCTTCGCCTCGGCCGCGCCGCTGCGCTTGCAGCCGGGGCAGCCGCTGGCGCTGGTGCTGGAGCAGGCCCTGTCGCCCGAAGCGGGCGCCACCGTGCCGCACCTTGCCGACGAACCGGCGCTGTGGCGGCACAACCGCGCGCGCTGGGAGGGCTACCTGCAGGCGACCGCTGCCGCGCATGTCGAGGGCGTGGATGACGCGACCGCGCGCCGCATCGCGGTCAAGGCGGTCCAGACCCTGATCGGCAACTGGCGTTCGGCGCGTGGCGACCTGCGCCACGACGGCGTCATTCCCTCGTATTCGGCCGACTACTTCAACGGCTTCTGGGCCTGGGATTCGTGGAAGCATGCCGCCGCGCTGGCGTGGGTGGCGCCGGACCTGGCGCGCGACCAGATGCGCGCGATGTTCGACTTCCAGGCCGCCAACGGCATGGTCGCCGACAGCGTCTACCTGGACGCGAAGGAGAACAACTGGCGCAACACCAAGCCGCCGCTCGCGGCCTGGGCCACGCGGGAAATCCACCGCGCCACCCATGATGCGGCCTTCGTCGCCGAGATGTACGACCCGCTGGTGCGCTACCACCGCTGGTGGTTCGCCGAGCGCGACCACGACCGCAATGGCCTGGCCGAATTCGGCGCCACCGACGGTACCCGCATCGCCGCGGCGTGGGAAAGCGGCATGGACAACGCGGTGCGCTTCGACGAGGCGAAGATGCTGGCCAACGGCGAGGGCGCGTGGTCGCTGGACCAGGAGTCGGTGGATCTCAACGCCTACCTCTACCGCGAGAAACACGATCTGGCCGAGCTGGCCGGCATCCTCGGCAGGACCGCCGAACGCGATGCATGGCGGCGCGAGGCCGAGGCGATGAAGCAGCGCATCGGCACGCGGT